>JADMIO010826344.1_pt1 | contig 72393 bp, 78 predicted proteins | sample 8958161 | NCBI WGS metagenome assembly JADMIO01 (sample SAMN16585339, study PRJNA669376) | soil metagenome | isolation source: Crop rotation soil | place: USA: Cullars Rotation, Alabama | collected 2011 | reverse complement strand
CGCGACAACTTGTCCACGTGGAATTCTAAGCTTAGGATCCCAATGTGCTGGAAAGGAAGGCCAATCCCGGCGCGCATCTCTACTTCACCGGCAACGTCATGGTGATGGACGCGTTCGGCGAAGCCCAAGAGCGCGACACCTTCTATCTCGTGCCGATGATGCTGCTCGTCATGGGCGGCGTGTTGTACTTGCTGCTCCGCTCGTGGGTCGCGACGATCATCGCGCTGACCGCCTCCGGCCTGACCATGCTCATCACCATGGGCATCGCGAGTGCCATCGGCATCGTCATGAGCGCGGGTTCTGCGCCGGCGCCGTTCATCGTCTTGACCGTCGCGCTTGCCTACAGCGTCCATCTCATCTCCGAATTCGTCGATAGTTGCCGTATGGGCGCCTCGCGCCGCGTCGCCGCACTGACGGCGATCGAAGCCAATGCCTTCGCCATCTTTCTGACCGGCCTGACCACGGCGGTCGGCTTCCTCAGCATGAACGCCTCGGACGCGCCGCCCTTCCACGACCTCGGCAACATCGCTGCGATCGGCGTCGCCGTCGCCTTCATCATCACCTTCACGCTGACGCCGGCCCTCCTTCTCATCATCAAAATCCCGATCGACCAGCATTCGAGCCGCGTCGATGCCAGCCTCAAGCACGTCGCCAAAGCCGTCACCCGCCATCCCAAGCGCATCTTGGGCACGCTGACCGTGATGGTGATCGTTCTCGCCGCCGGCATCTTCCAGATGCGCATCTCGGAGAACTGGATCAGCTATTTCGACGAGACCTTCCAGTTCCGCCGCGACACGGATCAAGTTCTGAAGAAGCTGACGGGCTTCGACGTCCTCGAGTTCTCCGTACCTGCAACGGCGTTCGGAGGCATCGAGTCGCCCGAATACTTGAAGAAGCTCGACGCATTCACGGAGTGGCTGCGCACGCAGCCCGAAGTCCTCAACGTCATCTCGGTCAGCGACGTCATCAAGCGCGTCAATCGCAGCGTGCACGGCGATGATCCCGCCTTCAACGCGATCCCGACGACGCGCGAGCAGACCGCTCAATATTTGCTGCTCTACGAGATGTCGCTGCCGAAGGGCGTCAGCCTGACCGACCGCATCACGGTCGCGCGAACCGCCTCGCGCGTGACGATCGTCGCCGGCCGGAATGGCAAGAACCTACCTTCCGATCAGCTGCTGCCGCTCGCCGCCCGCTTCGAAACCTGGCTGCGCGACAACGCCGGCGCGGCGATGGCGTCGAAGGGCACCGGTCTATCGCTGATGTTCGCGCATCTTGCTGCGCGCAACACGCAGATGATGCTCGGCGGCACATCGCTCGCCGTCATCATTGTCTCGCTGATCCTGATCTTCGGCATGCGCAGCTTCCAGCTCAGCGTCGTCGCCATGATCGCCGACTTCGCGCCATCGCTGATGGCGCTCGGCCTCTGGGGCCACCTCGTCTCCGAAGTGAACGTTGCCGTTTCGATCGTCGCCGCCATGACCTTCGGCGTCGTCGTCGACGACACCATTCACTACATGACGAAATACGCGCGCGCACGCCGTGTGCTCGGCATGACGCCGAACCAAGCGGTCGAATACGCCTTCGCCGCCATGGGCAAGGCGATGATCTTCACGATGACCGTCATGTGCTGCGGTTTCGCCGTGCTGGCGCAGTCGAGCTTCGGCGTCAACGCCACGCTCGGCCTCGTCACCGTCATCACGTTTTGCTTCGCCGTCGTCGCCGACATCTTCATCCTGGCGCCGCTGCTCCTCATCTGCGACCTGCACCTCGGCGTCTTCGCCTGGGGCAGCAATCGCAAAGTCTCGCGCGGCGAGCATCCGGCATTGACCGGCCGCGTCGAGGCTTACATCGAGCGCATGAGCGACGGCCACCTCGTCGTCGGCCGCGTGCCCGGTGCAAACGCGGTCCAGCTCTGGAGCAACGACTATCTCGGCCTCGGCGGCCACCCCGGCATCGTCAAATCGCAGGTCGACGAATTGGAGAGCCAGTCCGATGGCGTCTTCATGTCGGCGGTCTTCCTGAACGAGACGAGCCACCAGCGCCAATTCGAGCGCGAGATGGCGTCGTATCTGAACGCGCCCGCGACCGTCCTCTGCCAATCAGGCTGGAGCGCGAACACGGGCCTCGTCCAAGCGCTCGTAGATCACAAGACGCCGGTCTATCTCGATCAATTCGCCCACGCCTCTCTTTGGGAAGGGGCGCGCATGGCAGGCGCACAAGCCCACGCCTTCCGCCACAACCAGCCGGCTCACTTGGAGCGCCTGATCAAGCGCTACGGCGCAGGTTTGATCCTGGTCGATGCGATCTATTCGGCCTACGGCACTATCTGCCCGCTGCACGAGATCGTTGAACTCAGCGAGCGCACCGGCTCGATCCTTGCGGTCGATGAATCGCACGCGATCGGCGTCTACGGCCCGCACGGCGAAGGCCTCGTCCCGACGCTGGGTCTGACGGACCGCGTTCAGTACCGCACCTTCTCGCTCTCGAAGGCGTTCGCCACGCGCGCCGGCATGGTCGCCGGCCCCGAGCGCGTGATGACCTACTTCCCCTACGAATCGCGCCCCGCGATTTTCTCCTCAGCCGTGCTCCAGCACGAAGTGGCCGCGCTCTCCGCGACGCTGCGCGTGATCAAGGAGGAAGACTGGCGCCGCAAACAACTCTGGTCCAACACGCACTACCTGCGCGAGGGCCTGCGCAAGCTCGGCTACTCGGTCGATCAGACGACCTCGCAGATCATCGCGCTCCACTCCGGCACCGAGGCGCAGACCAAGCTGCTGCGCAACGCGCTCGAGCATCATGCCATCTTCGGTGCCGTCTTCGCGGCACCAGCAACGCCGAAGAACCACGCCATCATCCGTCTCTCGGTCAATGCGCGCCTGCGCGAGCCCGATCTCGATCGCGTCATCGCCGCATGCCGCATCATCGCGGAAGAACGTTCGATCGCGCCTTGGCCGAAAGGCCTCTTGAACGACACGCCGGCCGAAGCCGCCGGCGATGCATCACCAAGCCTAAGCGAAATTTTCGGCAGCGGCGGCTCGACCGCACCGGCTGCCGGCTCTTGAGGAATGAGGTCAAACCGATGCGCAACATCATCGCCATAGCAATCCTCGCAGCGTGGGCAACGACAGGCGCTGCCGACGCCGCGCCAACCTTCTCGGCCGACCCGAAAGCGAAAGGCCGCGAGATCACCGCGGCGTCGATCAACAGCGACAAGGGTTTTGGCGACACCCAAGCGCAAATGACGATGCGTCTCACCAGCGAGGGCGGCGAAGTCAGCCAGCGCGCGCTGCAACTGAGCGTCTTGGAGGGCGCCGGCGGTCAAACCGGCGACAAGTCGCTGATCGTCTTCCAAACGCCGGTCGATGTGCAGGGCACGGTATTGCTCACGCACACGCAGGTCCTGACGCCCGACGATCAGTGGATCTACATCCCGAGCATCGCCCGCGTGAAGCGCATCTCTTCGACCAACAAGTCGGGCCCCTTCCTCGGCAGCGAATTCGCTTTCGAAGATCTGACGGCGCAGGTGCTCGGCAAGTACGACTATACCTGGCTGCGCGACGAGGCGTGCCCGGCGCCGGATGCGGCGCTCCGCTGCTTCGTCGTCGAGCGCACGCCGCTCTATGAGAACTCGGGTTACAAGCGCCAGATCGCCTGGATCGACGCCACCGAATTCCAATTCCGCAAAGTCGAGTACTACAACCGCGAAGACCGTCTGCTGAAGACGCTCGCGCTCACTGGCTACACCAAGCACAACGGCCGCTTCTGGCGCGCCCACAAGCTGGTGATGGTCAACCATCAAACCAATCGCTCTACGACGATCGATCTGACCGCCATCAGATTTGGCACCGGTCTGACCGAAGGCGACCTCGCCGAGCAATCGATGGAACGGTTGAGCAAGCAGAACCGGCAATGACGCGTCTTTGGAGCAAAGTCTGTTTGCTCCCGCTTATCGCGGCGACGATGGGCGTCCTAGACGCACGCGCCGCCTCCGACGCATCCGATGCTGACACATTCAGCTTTCGCGGCTCGCTCGGCGTTGAAGAGCGCGTCTATTTCATGCGTCCATCCTACGCCGGCCAAGACGGCGCGCTGGCTCAGACCTCGTTCATAGCCGCGGCCGACGCCTCCTGGACCTCCGCCGACAAGAAGTTCGACGCGACCATCTCGCCCTTCCTCCGTCTCGACACGGTCGACGACGAGCGCACCCATTTCGATCTGCGCGAGGCAGCCGTGAACTACTACGGCGGCGATTTCGACGTCCGCGTCGGCATCAGCAAGGTCTATTGGGGCGTCGCCGAATCCCATCAGCTCGTCGATATCGTCAATCAGTCCGACATGGTCGAAGAGCCCAAGGGCGACGAGAAACTCGGCCAGCCCATGGTCATGCTCCGCGGCCGCGTCGACGCGGTCGAAGGCACCTTTCTGCTGCTCCCCGCCTTCCGTCCGCGCACGTTTCCCGGCATCGAGGGCCGCCTCCGCGCCTCGATCCCGTTCGACACCGAGAACGAACGTTACGAATCGAGCGCTAAGGACCATCGCCTCGACATCGCCACACGCCTGAAGGCCCGCATCGACGATTTCGACATCGGCTTCTCTTATTTCAACGGCACCAGCCGCGAGCCGCGCTTCGAGTTCGCCGCCGGCAAGCTCGTGCCCGTCTACGATGTCATCGACCAAGTCGGCGTCGACGTTCAGGCAACGCTCGGCTCGACGCTCCTGAAGCTCGAGGCAATCTCGCGTGACGGCCACCAGGGTTTCGGCGCGCGCCGCTTCTCGGCAGTCGTCGCCGGCTTCGAGTACACCATCGGCCAAGTCCTCGGCAGCTCGGGCGACCTCGGCGTTGTCCTTGAATACAATTGGGACGATCGCCCGCGTTCGGCCCCGCCGACCATCTACAACAACGATTTCTTCGTCGGCGCCCGCTTCGCCTTCAACGACGTCGATGACAGCTCGGGTATCCTCGGCGCGCTGGTCGACACAGAAGTTGGTTCGGTCTACGCACGCCTCGAAGGCTCGACGCGCCTGCGCGACAACCTCCGTCTCGAAGTCGAGGGCGCCTTCGTCATCTACGCCGACGATCGCGACGTCGTCCTGCATCAGATCAGGGACGACTCGTTCATCACCGTTCGCTTGATCCAATACCTCTAGGCCAAGCCATGCGCAGCGCATCCACCTCAGATCAAACGACGGCAGAAACGGACGCCACAGACGCCGCTGTGCCCTTCTTCGATCTGCACAAATGGATCGCGGCGCGGAGAGCTTCGTTCCAAGCCTCGTATGATGAGTGCCAACAGATCATCGTCCCGATCGGCATTTGCGGCATCTTCGGCATGCCGCTCTACTTCGCCATCTGGAGCTATCTGTTTCCGCAGCCCTACGAGTCGCTGACGCTGCGCCTCCTCGGCAGCTTGCTGTGCGCCGGCGCCTGCACGATCCCGCTGTGGCCCTCGAAATATCGCGCGGTTGCTGGCCCGGTGATGTGGTACGCGACCATCGTCTACTGCCTGCCGTTCTTCTTCACCTACATGCTGCTGATGAACGCCGGCGCGCCGATCTGGCTCGTGACTTGGCTGTGCGGCTTCATCCTCCTCGCCATGGTCGTCGAGTTCGGCAACCTCATCCTGTTGCTCTCGTTAGGCGTCTCGCTCGCCTTCGCGGCCTATTTTGCCGGCGGCGGTTCAGCGGCGTCTTTGTCGCCGCTCATCGAGCAGATCCCGGTCTTTCTCTTCACCATCCTCGCCGGCGCGCTCTCGGTCTATCGCCAGCAGATCGCCCGGCGCACGCTCACGACGGCGCGCGATCAGGCCCAATCCGCGAACGAAGCCAAGTCCGAATTCCTCGCGATGATGAGCCACGAGATCCGCACGCCGATGAACGGCGTCCTCGGCATGAGCGGCGTGCTCCTTGAAAGCGGCCTCAATCCCGAGCAGCACCGCTTCGCCATGACCATCCGCCAGTCGGGTGAGAGCCTCCTGCGCATCATCAACGACGTTCTCGATTTCTCGAAGCTCGAGTCGAATGCCGTCGAGCTCGAAAATATCGCCTTCGATTTCCATGAATTGCTCAGCTACGCGACCGAGATTGTCGCGCCGCGCGCCAGAGCCAAGGCGCTCGATCTCGACGTCGCCTTCGCCGACGACGTGCCGCGCTTCATCAAGGCCGACGCGGGCCGCGTCCGCCAAGTGCTGATCAATCTGCTCGGCAACGCCGTCAAGTTCACCGAGCACGGCGCCGTCCGTCTGCGCGCGAGCGTCGTCGCGGACGAGCGCGTGCGCATCGAAGTTACCGACACCGGCATCGGCATCGCGCCGCATCAGATGTCGCGCCTCTTCCAGCGTTTCAGCCAAGTCGATGCCTCGATCTCGCGCCGCTTCGGCGGCTCGGGCCTCGGCCTCGCCATCTCCAAGAAGCTCGTCGAGCGCATGGGCGGCACGATCGGCGTCGAGAGTACGCTCGGCCAAGGTTCGACCTTCTGGTTCGATCTGCCGCTCGTATCCGCGCACGAAAGCGAAGCGAACGTCTGCGAGATCGACAGTTGGCCTGCCCGCGTCGAAGAAGCCCGCGCCTACCTAGAGAGCCTCGGCCGCTCGCTGCGCCTCCTCGTCGTTGAGGACAACGCCACGAACCTGCTCGTCGCGACCTCGGTGCTCGCCCGCTACAACATCCGCCCGGATATCGCCGGCAACGGCCTCGAGGCTGTCGAGGCAGTCCGCCATTCGCGTTACGACGTCATTCTGATGGACGTCCACATGCCCCAGATGGACGGCTTCGAGGCGACACGCACAATCCGCTCGTTCCCGGGCCCAGAATCCAAAACACCGATCATCGCCCTGACCGCGAACGCCTTCAAAGGCGACGTCGAGCGCTCGCTCGCTGCCGGCATGAACGGCCACGTCGGCAAACCGTTCAAGGCGCCCGAGTTGATCGTCGCCGTCGCGGCGGTAATGCGCGGCCGCGGCACGGGAAATTTGCCCGCGTCCGGGACGGCACCTCAAGATGCCCCGAACTTCGACGCCGCGACGATCGAGGAGTTCCGCTCGGACTCTGGTGAAGCCGCGCTGCAGCTCCTGCTCGATACCTTCCTCACCGACACAGCCGAGAAGCTCGAGCAACTGGCCACGCTCGCCGGCGGCGCGCCGACGGAGGACGCAATCCGCTTGGTCCACTCGCTCAAAGGTGCTGGCGGCATGGCTGGTGCGCGCGCACTCGCGAAGATGGCCATGCAAATGGAGCAGGGCTTCCTCGAGGGCGGTGAGCCGATCGACGCCGGCAAGATTTCCGAGATGAAGACGAGTTTCGAGAGCTATAAGAAAGAAGCTCTCTCCCGCGGCCTGCTCGCGAGCTAGGAGTACCCCAGCTCGCGCCGCGCTAATTCGAGATTGCGGATGTTGGCCCTGAAGCCGACATCGAAAAGGTCACCAAGCAGCGGGATAGCGCCGATCAACAGGTCGATAAGGATGTTGCCGACCATCCGTGCGCGCGTGAACGACGACAGCCCCAGCCGCGATAGGCGATCGACGATATAGATGCTAGCGAGGAACGTCAGCCCGTCACCCACGCCCGGCACCAGCCCGACGATCGGATCGAGCCCGATACGAATGGATGTGCCTGGAATATAAAACCAAGCATCTAGCAGATTGGCGAGACGTTCGATGCGCGCGAGCTCGCTCTCGATGTCGAGCTCGCGCACACCGCGCGGCAGTATATCCGCGTCCATCCGAGGCACCCGCCTAGGCGGTACGGAAGAGGGATGCGATCAGGGACACGGCGAAAAGAACGAGAAAGACGAAGAACAAGATCTTCGCGATACCGGCAGAGGCGATCGCGATGCCGCCGAAACCGAACACCGCCGCGATCAACGCGACGACCAAAAACGTCAGAGCCCATCCAAGCATGTTCATCTCCATTGCCGGGCAAGAGCGCCCGAGCCACTTGGGAAAACTGCAGTGGCCAAATTTGGTTCCTGCGTGTCGCGAGAGAGGCCGTCAGGAACCAGTGCGCGAGACTCAACGTTGAGATGCCAATGCACTTTCAATGGGGCTGAGACATGCTGCGCTTGCCGAAACTGTTTGCATTTCTGTGTGTTGTTTTGTCACTCGGTGGCGCGGGAACCGCCTTCGCCAATCCCGACGCGGAAAAATTCACGAACGATCTCATGCAGCGCGGTGTCGCCATCTTGCGCGAATCAGGCAATGAAGCCGGTCGCAAGGCGCGCCTGCATCAGCTCGTGTTGCAAAATGTCGATGCCCGCAAAACCGCGATGTTTGCACTTGGCAATGCGCGCCGTGGCCTCCCGCCGCAAGCCGTCGAGGCCTATGTCCGCGCTTTCAGCGACTACATCACCACCATCTACGAGTCGCGCTTCGAAAAGTATCGCGACCTCGAGATCAAGGTTCTGAATTCGATCGACAACGGCCCAGGCGATGCCACCGTCCTGACGCAAGGAGCACCTGGTAAGGATCGCGCCGGCGGTAAGGATCCCATAATCATTGGCTTCCGCCTCAACGGTGGGAATGGCAGCTACAAGATCGTCGACGTTCAGATCGCCGGCATCTGGGTTTCTATCGATCAGCGCGAGCGCTTCGCCGAGATGATGAGCAAGAACAACAATGACATCCGCGCTTTGACCGCCTTCCTCACGGACACGACGGCTCAGATCAAGGCTGGCACCAAGAAGGTATAACTGCCGTCACGACCTGACACTCCCGGCACAACCGGCGCTTGCCGCGCCGGTAATTCGCTCAAATTGTCAGCAACCGAGCGGAGAGGAAAAGTTCCCTACGGCCTCTTAACGCTGCGGCATCTTGATTGTTTTCGAAACCCGGCCCATCGTTGTCGCAAAGCAGAATAAGGGGCGGCCGGGAAAACGCATGAGCAAGACTCGCATTCTGATTCTTGAAGACGAAGCGTTGATTGCGCTTGACGTACGCGAAACCCTCGAGCGCGAAGGCTTCGAGGTCGTAGGCCCCTTTGATCGCGTGATGGCGGCTATGGTCGCCGTCAACGCCATCAAGATCGACGGTGCGATCCTCGACGTCGCCATCGGCACCGAGCAAGCTTATGAAGTTGCCGAAGCGCTGACCGCCGCCAACATCCCGTTCGTCTGGGCGACCGCCTATGCGCGCAACGAGCTGCCGCCCGAATATCGCACGCAGCCCTGCTTGCAAAAGCCGTTCGACACAGCGGAGCTGACGAACACCTTGCGGCAAGCCTTGCACGGTCACAGTCAGCGCGCGGCCTAACGCGCGCGGAATTCCCTACGCGACCCGCCGTCAGAGTCGGTAGAGCTCAGGCCCAGTGTAGGATTTGCTCTCGGCGATGAACACGCCGACCGCGCCGGCCGGTTCGCCGTAAGCGTCGTTCAGCAACGTCAGCCGTCCGGCGAAATGTCGAACCTGGCCATCCTTGCACAAAATCGGCAGCACGAACGGGTCATTGCCCTGCAACGATTTGCGCGTCATCGCACCGTAGAACCCGCCCCAATGCGCTTCGCGAAATTGCGGCGGCACGATCAATTCGAGCGATTGGCCGACGGCCTGCGCCGCGGAGTGGCCGAACAGGGTCTGCGCGCCCTCGCTCCACAATCGGATTTTGCCTTCGACATCGGCTTGCACGATCGCGACGTCGCGCGCCTTCCCATTGGTGCTCGCCACTTTGCGTCCTCCCAAGAGTCTCGTGAGCCAGCTCATTCTACGGCCACTTCGCTAAGCGCGGCCAGCGCATTGCGCTGGCTCAGCCAAGTCGGGTCACGTTCCATGTCCTGTTCGAACTTGCCGACACTGACAAAGAAATATCGCCGCAGATGCTCGATCAGCAGAGGGGCGGGCAGGCTGTGCTTTGCGTTCGTGCCCGTGAAGCGGACGAAAAAGTCGATGTAACGGCACGGCTCTTGGCCGGGGTTTAGCGCGGGTTGGCAATAGTCGAAGGCGAGCTTGGCGAAGCCCCGTGAGCGCCACCAGCGCATACGCTCATAAGGATCGATCAGCGCCGCCGCCATGTCGTCGTCGAGTTGCTCCCGCGTCATCCGCGCCGGATTGTTCTGCTCGCAGGTGATGAAGCCTTTGGCTGGCCGGCGTTGCTCAGCCGCGTAGAGATCAACCTTGCGATAGAGATCATCGAGCAGCAATTGCGCGATGCCCGCACCGCGACGGTCCTGATCGACGCAAAGAAAATTGAGCTGCGCCGACACCGCATATCCGAACTTGCGCGCCTCGGCTTCGTCGTGCGCAAAGAGAATGTAATTGGCCGCGCCGACCACACGACCGGAGGGATCCTGCGCTACGGTCACCTGCTCGCGCAGCGGCCCGAACTCTTTGATGACACGAGGGTCCGCGTTGAGATCGAGCACCGTTCGAAAGCCTTCGATCGGCTCGCGTTCCTCCTCCAGCGTAAACACCGCTGAATAAAGCTCGTAGAACGGCTCAAGCCGCTCGTCGTTGCCCAAGGTGATGTCGCTGAGCTTGAGCTTGGCGAGATACCCGGCGCTCGATCCATTGACGTCCGCGACCTCCCTGCGAAACGCCTCCTGCCGCGCAAGTTGATGATTGAGCGCGTCAGCGATCACAGGGCTCAATTTGCTCGAAGGCATCAAACGCCCCGATTCTCAGGTCATACTTCCAAGGTGATCTCGTAGCGGATCACGCGGCCACGGCCGAAATCGGCGACGGACGCGAACGTATTGCCCTCGGGCACGACGGTATCGAGAGTGTGCGGCGCCTCGGAAAGCTTCATCACGTAGACATCGTGCTTGGCCGCATTGCCCTTCCGCGTCTCCTTCTTCTGATAGAGCTTGAAGCCGACCCGCTTCGCCCAACTGTCACCGGATGCGCTGAAGATCGTCGCATAGAGACGCGCATCGGCATGGCCCGCGCACATCTGCCCGATATAGCGGATCGCCGCCGCGACGAGCGCCGACGGCACGTGATGATTGCGCGTGTGGATGCCGGGCTTCAGATAAAGCGCGCCGACGGCGAAATCGAGCGTCTCGCCCGCCGCGACGCGAGCGATCGGCTGAAAGTCATCAGGCGTCAGCTTCGGCTCCTCGATGTCGCCCGATAGCCACTTGTCCAAAACGTCTTTCTGGAAATGGATCACGTCGAGAAAGCCGAGATTGGTGCGCCGGTCTTCCGTCGTGAGCTTGAGGCCGAGCACGCTCTTGCAACGCACGGCCTTGAGCAACACCGGCCCGGCTATCGTTTCGCCGGCAAATTGCTTGGCCGCGAACGCCGAGAGTTCGAGCATGTCCTGATCGTTCGTCGCGTAATACGGAATCGCGATGTAACGCCGCGTCTCGATTTCCGGCGGCGGCGCGACGTCCTCGCTCCGCTCCCAACTCATGCGTCGCCCGACGAGCACGACGGGATACGTCGCGATCAGAAGCGCGACCACCGAGCCGATGACCGCGGCCTCGCCCGGCCAGATGGCGAAAAGGATTCCGGCGATGCCCGCGGTGAGCCCGAGAAAATAGTTGAAGTGCTGATGCCCTTCCCACAGCTCTTCGAGAACCGACAGGAATGAACGACGAAATTGAGCAGCCAACTCGAGCATTGCAGGGCCCCCTGCGCGCGTGGAGATTCGCGTCGCAGTTTGCCTGCAGACTCGAGAACTAGGCAAACAAGCGCGCAAAGTCTTGATTTTCGCCGTGTCTTTGCTGGGCGAAAACCCGGGCGGGCGCTTTGCGCGTGCAATTTCGGCCGGCAACCTCCGCGCAGTTTCGGAGCGCAACGCTCCCCATTAATCTCTCTCAATCTCTTGTTAATGCGAATCGCCGGACCATCCCGGCCGATGCCGCGTGCCTGCGCGGCGTTGGTCATGAGCTGGAGGGAAACCCATGTCAGACGCCGCGGTGCAACACTTCGATATCGGTCGCGTAATGTCGCAGACCGGCAATCTCATCTCCCGCAACTTCGTCCCGTTCGGTGTGCTGGCGCTGCTGTTGTCTGGAATTCCCTACGTGCTCGCGCTGCAGATTCAGCCGGCGCTGATCGACCCGGGCAATCCCACCGGCACGTTCTTCTCGGTCTTCCTCGTCACCCTATTCCTGACGGTCGTGCCCGCCTTCGTTCTTCAAGGCGCGCTCACCCGCGCCTCGATCGACGATCTCGGCGGCCGCGGCGTCTCGATCCCATCCGCGCTGCAAGCCGGCTTGGCTTACATCTTGCCGCTGCTAGGCCTCGCGATTGTCGTCGGCCTCGGCATCATGGTCGGCTTGGTCTTGCTCATCGTGCCAGGCGTCATTCTCGCGATCTGCTGGTCGGTATCCTCGCCCGTTGTTGTCGTCGAGAAGGCGGGCGTTTTCCAAGCCATGCAGCGCAGTCTCGCGCTGACCAAGAACCACCGCTGGGCGATCTTCGGCATCATGGTGATCTACGCCATCGTCGTTTGGGTCATCTCGATCGTCGTTCTGTTGCTTGTCCAGGGCACATTGATGCCCGCGCCCGCGCAGGCGATGCAGCCGCCGAGCATCATCGCCAGCATCGTCTTCGCCATCCTGCAGACCTTCGTCGCGCTGCTTTCGACCGTCGGCATCGCCGCGATCTACTTCGAACTGCGCCGCGTCAAGGAAGGCGTCGACGTCACGCAGCTGGCGGAGGTCTTCGCTTAGGCGAAGCCTCAGCTCGCGTCGTGCTTATCGAGCTTGCGCCGGCCGAACAGCAGCCGGTGTTCGAGGTGCTGGCGTAGCGCCGCATAATAAGCTTGGAGGAAGGCGGCATCGTCTTCCTCCGTCCGCTTGGTCCAGCGAATCTTGGTCCGGATCCGCTCCGCCACCGCGGCGATCGCGTTCGGCTCGTGCACCCGCAGCACTTGCTCCAGCACCTGCAGCTCCTTCACGCCGTAAACCGCAAGCTGCGATGCATCGAACGTGAAGAGCGCGCGCCCGGTTTGCTTCTCGGCAAGATCAGGCAGCAGCACGGGCCGCGGCGTCCGCAGCACCCACGTCCCCGCGATGAGATCGCCGGCCCGCAGCTTGTCGCGGTTGAACAGCGGAAACAGCACGAAGATGAAGCACCACACGATACCGGCGAGAATAACCCAGCCCTCTAGGCTCTCGCCCTGCCGCAAGAGAAAGCTGATCGGCAGATAGAGCTCGAGCTCGCGCATCGCATTGCGTGCCACGACCGAGTCGGCGCTGAGCACGCCGCCGTCGCGCGCCGCGACGCGCAGCCCCATCAGCCGCTTGCCCGGTGTTGCCGCCCGCGTGCCGCATTCGAACAGCGTGAAGTAGAAGTTGCGCAGGACGAAAAAGCCGAGATACCAGACGATGACGACGACCTCCGCGCCCTCATCGACGTTCATCGCCGATAGCGTGCCGAGCGCCACGAACAGCAGCGCGACCAGGATCCCGACGATGATCGCCATATCGATAAAGAGCGCCATAGCCCGTTCGGCGACCGGCGCAAGCTTGACGCGCAGATCGACGCCCTCCGGCGTAATCAGTGGCCGCACCAGCGGATCGAGCACCAGCTCCGCCACCTACGTCGCCTCCGGATCGTGCGTGCGCGTCGTGTAGAAATAGAGCCCCCAGGGACACCCGTACCGATCGCGATCGACCAGCGCACAAGGTCGGCGGTAATCACCTGCCGCCCGATGCCCTCGAGCAGGCCCGCGATGAACAGCATCACCACGACGCCGAGCATTACGATCGCGCCTTGCCGTCCGGCGCGCTCGGCGGCCGCGACGCGCGTCAGCGTTCCCGGAAACGCAATCGACCAGCCGATACGCAAACCGGCGGCGCCCGCCAGCGTCACCGCAAAGAGCTCCGTCACACCGTGAATGAGCACCCAGCCGCCGAACTGCCAGCCGAGCCCATGCGAGGCGAAGAGCGCGATCATCGCGCCGAGCGCGGTACCGTTATAGGCGAGCAGCAGCGCGGTCGGCAGGCAGACGGCGAAGCCGAGCGCAAAAGCAAAGAGCCCGATCTGCGCATTGTGCGTGAAGAGGAACGTTGCGAAGGCGGCGAGGGCGTCGCGCTCATCCTCACCGGCGTAGAGCGTCTTGCGCAACGTCTCGGTCGAGGCCGACATGTCGCGCCCGCCCGCCATCTCTTCCGAGACGAAGGCGGAATACCAGCCGGGATCGCTCATCACCAGCGCATAGGCGACGACCGCGCCGGCGAACATCAACATCGCCGACGCAAGCGTCTCGCGCCACAGGTCGCGCACCGCCGCCGGCCAATCGCGCGCAAAGAACTGCTCGATCCGACCGAACAACGTCGTGCGCGCGCCGTAGACGAAGAAATACGCCCGCGCGCACAGCGCCTCCAGATAATCGATCAGCGCCTGATCGAGCGAGGTCGCCCGCGCCACCGAGAGCGACGACAGCGCCGCCCGGTAGAGCGCCGGAAACGTCACCATGTCTTCGTCGCTGAGACTCCGCGCCGACCGCGCCTCGACCTGCGCCAACATCTTCTCGAGATGCCGCCACGATTCCTCGCGTTCGCGGCGAAAGCGCAAGGATCTCAGCGTCGCGTCATCCATCTAGACCCGCTCCCGCCGCCGAAGCTCGTCGTAAGCGTGCACCAGCTCGCGCCCGAGATTGGCGCGCGTCGTCGACACGATATGCACGCCGAGCCGCCGCAGCCGCGTCAACACGATATCGCGCTCATAGAGCAGCTGATGCGCGATCACCGCGCGCGAGACGTCGCCCGGCGTATCGGGCCGCTTCGCCCGCATCGTCTCGAGCTCCTCGTCGCGAAACGTCACGAACACGACCAGATGCCGCCGGTTGAGCCGCGTCACGTTCTCGACCATCAGCTCGGCGCTGACCGTGTCGGCGAAGTCGGTGAACACGACCACCATCGAGCGCCGCTTCAAGCGCTCCGCCAGGGTCGAAAGGCCAAGCGTAAAGTTCGTCTCTTCCGTCGAATAATCGATCGTCGCCGTGAGCGCTTGTATTTCGGTAAAGGCGCCAGGTCCCGAGACAAAGCCTGTCGCCAAATGCGGCCGCGCGTCGAAGCCGAAGAAGCTGACGCGATCCCCGAGCTTCAGCGCCACATAAGCCAGCATCAGCGCCGCATTCAGCGCCGCGTCGACACGCGGCGTGTTGTCGATCGGTTCGCACATCAGCCGTCCGGTGTCGATCGCAAAGGCGAGCTGATGATTGCGCTCGGCACGCACTTCCTTGGCGAGGAGCACCATGTGCCGCGCGCTTTGCTTCCAATCGACCAGCCGCGGATCCATCCCCGTCTGGAAGTTGGCGAGCGCGTCGAACTCCGAGCCGTCGCCGCGATCGCGCATCGGCTTCAGCCCATGCACGAAGGTGCGCGAGAACAGCCTCTGCGCGTAACGCTCGATGGCGCCGAGATCGGCCGTGATCGCAATCCGGTGATCGAGTTCGCTCTCCGCCTGCCGCCACGCCATGCCGAGCGGCCCTTGCCAGCGCACATAAGCGCGTTCGAGCTTCGCTTCACCGCGCCGCCTCGGCGTTACCTGGAAGTCCGTTTCGGCAAAGCCGTCGGCCATCACCGGCTCGCGCAGCTGCGGCTTCACTTCGAGCAGGGGCGATGCTTCGAGCGCAATCTCAGCGCTCGGCGGCACGCGATCACCTTCAAAGCCGAGCCGCACCAGCACATCGAACGCGCCCGCGCCGATCCCCGTCAACCGCGGCGCCTTCGTCGCAATGCGCAGCGACGCCGGATCGCTCGCCATCTGCGCGTCGACCAGGATCAACGCCGCCATGGCGAGCGCCCAAGCCGGCCCCACCGGCCACGCCGAAGGCACGAACGCAACGATGAGCAGCGCCAGCGGCGCGCCAAGCGCCGCCAGAAGGATCGCGCGGCTCGTCGGCGAGATCATCGCGGCGCTTCGGTTTGCTCGAGGATCGTCTTCAACGCCGCGTCCGTCGTCCGCCCTTCGATCTCCGCCGCAGGCGACAACAGCACACGATGCCGCAAAGCCGGCGGCGCCAGGAACTTCACATCATCCGGGATCACGTAGTCGCGCCCGTCGAGCGCAGCGCGCGCCCGCGCCGCCGAAGCCAGCATTGCGCCCGCGCGCGGCGAAGCGCCGAGCTCGAAGGTCGTCGCCTCGCGCGTCGCACGAATGATGCGCACGATATAATCGACAACCTCAGTGGTCAGCTTCGTCTGCGACGCGGTTGCCACCGCCGCATTCAGCTCCTCGAAGCTGACGACGGTCTTGATGCCGAGCTGCGTCACGTCATGCGCGCGCGTGCCGAGGCCATGCTCGGCGACGATGCGCTTCTCTTCATCCGCGCTCGGGTAAGACAGCACGTGCTTGAAGAGAAAACGGTCGAGCTGCGCCTCGGGCAGCGGATATGCGCCTTGCTGCTCGATCGGGTTCTGTGTCGCGATCACGGTGAAGCGTGGCGAAAGCGCATGCCGCTTACCGTCGAGCGTAATGCCGCGCTCCTGCATCGCTTCGAGCAGCGCGGCTTGCGTCTTGGGCGGCGTGCGGTTGATTTCATCCGCCAGCAGCACGTCGCAGAACACCGGCCCCTTGGTCAGCGTGAACGTGCTCGTCTGAAAGTTGAACAGGTTCGAGCCCAGAATGTCCCCCGGCATCAGATCCGGCGTGAACTGGATGCGTCCGAACTGGAGGCTCAGCGTCTGTGCGAAACACTGCGCCAGCAGCGTCTTCGCCGTCCCCGGCGGCCCTTCGAGCAGAATGTGCCCGCCGGCAAAGAGCGCCGTCAGCATGAGATCGACCGTATCCGCTTGGCCCACGATCACTTTCGCGATCTCGGCACGGATGCGGTCGGCAAGGGGCTTCAATTCAGCGAGCTGCACGCAGCATCTCCTCGGTCCAGGCATAGAGGTGGCGGGCCGCCGCAACGACGTCGGCGGGAGTCTGAGCATGGGCCGCTTGATCGGCCAACGTGGAATAAGAGGTGCTCATGTGCTGCGACGCACCGACGCGATCGAGCATCGCGAAGGTTTCGGTCGCTTCCGTGCGCGGCGCACCGATCTGCTCGGCGGCGGCGGTCGCGGTGAGCACGGCATAGCGCCAACCCATCGTATGCTCGCGCCCGGCAAGGCGAATGAGTGCCGCTGAATTCTCGGCCAATGCCTTCTTACCCAAAGCGATGGCGCGCCCCGATTGCGCCCGCGGCCCCGCCTGCATGATCACGCGCCAGCCGAGCAGCATCGCCGCCGCGAACAGCGCCAGCGTCGCGCCGATCAACGGCGGCGTCAGCGCCACGCGCAACAGGCTGCGTCCGGTCTCGAGCCCGTTCAGGGTCACATCGAACACCGCACTGCCGTCCGAGCGCAACCAATTGACGATCGTCAGCCCCGCACGCGCCGTGTCGAGATTTGCGATGCCCTGCGTGTTCAGAAGATCGGGATCGGCAAGAACGTAGACCGCGTTCTCCTTCGACACCCGCGCCAGCAAAACACCGCCGGTTGCGGTCTTGATGACGGGCTCGAGTCCATCGCCCGACACCGATTGCAGCCCATCGATCTCGCCCGAAACATGACTTTCGCCGTCCAGTTCGAAACGCGCCCGCGATTTTGCCGTTGCCCGCGTGACCTTGGCCTTCGGTGCAAGCTCGGAGAGCACGTCGGCCACCTCCGGCTCGGAGGAGAGCCCATTCCCCGAGATCCAGCCCGGATGCTCGTAATCCGACGAGCCCCACCATTTCGGCAGAACGATCAGCGTCGCGTAGCCGCCGAGCCGCTTCAGCTGCTCGCGTGTGACCTTGTCGCGCGGCGTCAGGATCACGAGGTCGATGCCTTCATTGCCTTCCGGCTTGCGATTGACGCTGGTGTTGATCTCGAGCGAGCGCATCAGTTGCACGAGACCGGCATAGCCGATCGCCGAGCGCGACAGCGCGTGCGCCTGCCCGTTGTCGCCGCGCCGCATCTCCGGCGCGAAGGTCGACAAGGTGATGAAGGCCGAGAACGAAAAGACGCCGATGATCAGCAACGCGACGATCACGCGGGTCGAAAATGCTCCTGTCCCCCGCTTCCCGCTCATTGTGGCGTCGGCCCGAAGACGAAGTCGTGATAGGCGCCGCGACAAGTCGCAAAGTCGTTCGCATCCAACGCGCGTCCGCCGAACAGGCTGCGCTCGACCGCGCGTGCGATCAACGTGAATACATCGCGCCCGCGCGCCGACAATTGCTCAATCCGCTCGATCTCGCGTGCCGTCAGGCTCGGCAAGATCACATTCGGAAACGTCGCTTCGATGTCGTTGATGCTGCGATGGAGCAGCACGCGCACGGCTTCGTTGTACTGGCCTGCTCGCGCCAGCCGGTCCGCTTCTTCGAGCAGAGCTTGCGCGCGGGCCTGTGTGGGGCGGAATTGCGGCTTCGGCGCCGGTGCGCCGCTCGGCTTGGCCGGCGCCAATGCTCCGGGCAGCCGCCGCACGATCTCGCTCGCAATCAGATAAACAACAAATGCGGCGATCAGAATGAGACCGCCCCAGAAAATGATCTTGAGCAGCGGCGCGAACGTTTGCAGCAGTTCCCCTAGCCACTTGGCCCATTCGGGGGCCTCGGGCCGCGGCTTCGGCGCTGCGAAATGAAACTGGAGCGAGGCATCCTCGAGCAACTTGCGATGCGCCGCCTCCAAGCTTTCGCTCGTCGCCGCCTCCGCCAAGACCCCGGTCGCCATGCGCGCTCCAAATCGCTCCCAAGAGTAATGCCAGAGCCCCCTTACCCCAGCAACCCGTTCAACAAGAAGGAAGAGTCGTTTCGCACAAAGCCAATAAGCAGGCACAAAATCACAAAGCCAGAATAGCGCTTCGCGCGGGTCTCGATCCCTTCCTCCCGCGCCGAGCGCACTCTCTCTATTCGTGCTTCGTGCCTGCTGATTGGCCTTGTGCGAAGCGACTCTACTTTCTTCTCTTTTGTCGCGGCTGGAACAACCGCTGATCCGGCGATGCGCGCGGAACGGGTGCAGAGCGAGCCCGTTGTCAACTGTGCTCATGACTCAAATGCGGGTTCCGCAAAGGGGACGCACTGAGTCGACTGGCGCACAGGAAACTTCGAAGAAGGACAGGCCAATGAAGACCATGACAGGTGCCACGATTGCGGCCCTGGCGTTCGGATTGGGCCTCGCATCGACTCCGGTATTTGCTGCGGACTACGCACAATATTCGCCGGATCGCGATCGAGGTCAGGACGCCAAGCAGCAACAAGACGACAAGAAGGGCGACGACAAGGGCGAGCGCCGTCGCGACCGCAACAATAACAACAACAACGCGAACCAGCCGCCGGCACCAACGCCGACGCCGGGTGCGACCGACAACGATCGTCGCAGCAACCGGCAGGACATGGACTTCAAGCCGGGCCGCGACAACGACAACGACCGCGCGCGCGATCGCAACAATAACAACAACGACAACGACCGTTGGCGCAACAACAACGACAACGATCGCTTCCGCAACAACAACAATCGCAACGATCGTGACTGGAATCGCAACCATCGCAATCCCAGCATCAACATCAACATCTACCGTCGCAACGTGACGTCGCCGCGTCGCTATCGTCACGGCAGATACCAAGCGCCCCGCGGCTTCCATTATCGCCGCTGGCACTATGGTGAGCGCCTCCCGATCGCGTACTACGGTCGCGATTACTGGCTGCTCGACTTCATCGCGTTCGGCCTCTTCGCGCCGCCTCCGGGCTATGTCTGGGTGCGCTATGGCGACGACGCCCTGCTGATCGACACCTACACGGGTGAGATCGTTCAGGTCCGCTACGACGTCTTCTATTCGTAAGCGACAAAAGCCTGAGTACTTCAGCCCCGGAGGCAACTCCGGGGCTTTTTCTTGCCTGGCAATGTCAGCTTTTCAAATAGCGTCCGACTATGGATGCATCGGCTTTTAGCTTGGCCGCATCATCCGCGCGTCCCACCTTCGCAAGTTGCTCGGCGACTGTCAGCTTCTCGCGTTGCTCCGCTTCAAGAATGGCGGCGACATCCTCGGCGCTCAGCTGCTTGCGAGCCACCTCAGTTCCGGGATCACCGAACTGCCGCTCCGTGTAGCGCTCAGGCGCAACCGGCACTGCCTCCGCATTGTCGAGTGCGGCGAGCAACGTGCGCAGCACTGCGATTTCGCCCGTCGCCTTTGCGCTCATCGCCGCACGCAGATCCGTGCGGATTCGCGCGCGAACGGCATCAACTGCGCTGTGAGCCATTCTCTACTTCCCCCGCTCATACTGAAACACGCGCTCGAGCGGCACGCCGAACGCGTCGGCGATCTTGAAGGCGACCTCGAGCGATGGCGAGTACTTTCCCTGCTCGATCGCGATCACCGTTTGCCGCGTGACGCCGACGCGTTCGGCGAGCTGCTGCTGCGTCATCTCGCCGGCATCGAAGCGCAGGCGCCGAATCTCGTTGCGAATGGCCACGGGCGTCACACGCCCAGTCGGTAGTAGACGATCTGTGCCCCGAACCGAACAAGCTCGCCGAGCGCCACCGCAAGCACCAGCGCGTTCGCCGTCCAATAACCCGGCAGGCCGAGACTGATCGCGCCCGTCACCATGACGGCGCCGCCAAGCACGATGGCATAACCGAACCGGCCGGCCTTCAATTCGATTAGCTTCTCGCGTTCATCAAGCGCGGCTTCGACCTCGCCGCCGCTCGCGCGCGTCGCCACAGCGGCGATGATCGCCAACGTCACTTGCACGATGACGAGCAAAACGACCGCGCCGATATATTCGCCGAGGAAGAGGATTGGCTCAGGCTCCGCGTCGATCGCCTGGCCGACGACGGCGAAATAGAAGCCGAACACCGCCAGGAGCGAGACCAACGAGATCCAGGCGCTCGTCTCACGAAAGCTCATCGTCGTACCCATCTGTGTCAAGTGCATAGGACATAATGTAATGTATATCATACATTATGTCAAGAATGACGTACACAGATGGCGGAAATCTCAGGGCCGGCAAGGGCTTGGGCTAAGCTCAAGGGTGCCGCAACTGGGAGGCATTCGTGCGGCTGGTACTGGTCAGTGTCGGCATTCTAGCCATGCTTCTCGGCACCTTCTGGGTGTTGCAAGGCACGGGCGTGGTGCCACTCGGCTTGATGGCCAACGACATCGATTGGGCCTATCGCGGCGCGGCCCTCTTCGTCGTCGCGCTGCTGATCACCGCCCACTTCCGCAGGTGATCATCACCTCGCGTGGCACCTGTTGATCGAAGCGGCGAGCGCGTCGGCCTCCGAGCGCTCAAACGGGCCCATTAGAATTCCATCCTTGTGGATCGGGTCGAGGATCCTTGCGACCTTGATGGCGCGGTCATCGACGATGAACGCAAGTCGCACGCCGACATGCTTTTCGCTGAAGGTCTGAATACGTGCGCCGGCCTCGCGGCTAAGATCGATGTTCAAGACGATCTGACCGTCGGTCAGGCTCACATTGGCTCCGGTAAAATCCGCCGTCGTGAGCAACGAGGGTCGATCGACCCGTACGACACCGCCGTCCTCCTGCGGCACTGCGCGTTCGCCGCGGTCATCGACGACGGCAATCTCGAATATCTGACACCGCGCTGCATCAGAGCGTGGCGCAGATGACAGCGAGCCAAGGCCGACAATGATCAGCAAGGCAGCCGCAACAACCGATCTAAGCATGAGCACCTGTTCCGCGGGATCACCGCCTAGGTGGGCACGGCTCGCCGGAAAGTCGAGACCAGCGATTAGTGACAAAATCGCAAGATGAGCTTAAACGTTCCAAGCCTGGCTTGCCTGGTCCTACGAACGAAGTACACCGCTTTCGGATCACGGATTTCGATCGAGGAGAATTGAATGCGCGATCTGAGCCAAATGGGCGCTAGAGCCGGCGCACTGCTCAAAGCCCGAGGCGAGCGCATCGTCGTCGCTGAGTCGTCGACTGGCGGCTTGATCTCGGCGGCGTTGCTCGCTGTCCCTGGCGCCTCGCAGTACTTCACCAGCGGCGCCGTGGTCTACACAGGCCGCGCGCTCAAAACATTGCTCGATGTGTCGCGTGATGACATCCAGGCCAAGGGCATGCGCTCGAGCAGCGAGCCCTACGCGCTCTTCCTCGCCGGCCGTATGCGCGAGCTTCACCGCGTCGAATGGGCGGTATCGGAGACGGGCGCAGCTGGCCCAACCGGCAACCCGTACGGCGATCCGGCCGGGCACACCTGCCTGGCCGTGGTCTCCCCTACCGTTCACCAAGCCCGGACGTTAAGGACCGGCAACGCAGACCGCACCGCGAACATGTGGGCTTTCGCCGAGGCGGCATTAGGGCTCTTGGTCGAGGCGTTGGAGGCAAAACAATGACCGCACGCTTTCTTGAGGCGGCTGTTATCATCCGTCGGGCCACAACATGCGTACTTAGGCTCACCCAAGATCAGTCGAGCTCATGACCACGACCGACGCCAGCGATAAGCCCGCGCCAACCAGGTTCAAGCCGGTGCATCCGCGCCTCGTGCGCTATTGGCATTGGATCAACGCCTTCGCGATCATCGTGATGATCCTCAGCGGTTGGCGCATCTACAACGCCTCTCCCGTCTTCCCCGGCTTCCGCTTCCCCAATGACTTCACCATCGGCAGCCATCTTGCCGGCGCGCTGGAAATCCACTTCGCGGCGATGTGGCTGCTCGTCATCAACGCGATCATCTATCTGATCTACGGCTTCGTCTCAGGCCACTTCCGTCGCAATTTCTTGCCGCTCTGGCCGAGCCTTTTCTGGCGCGACTTCAACCTCGCATTGGACGGCAAGCTCGAGCATCACATCGGCGTCTACAACGCCGTGCAGCGCGTCGCTTACGTCGGCGTCATCCTCGCGATCATCGGCGTCGTCCTCTCAGGCGTCGCCATCTGGAAGCCGGTTCAATTCCAAACGCTCGCCGCGCTCATGGGTGGCTATGAAGGCGCGCGAATCGTCCACTTCCTCATGATGTCGGCGATCGTAGCCTTCATTCTCCTGCACTTGGCGCTCGTCGTCGCGGTGCCCAAGACGCTCTGGCCGATGCTGTGGGGCAGGGCGCGCGGCGAAGACGGTCACGGAGACAAATCATGACCATCGACAAGCCCGAAGCGCGCAAGCTCATCCGCGAAGACAAGGACATCCGCAAGATCGAGCGGCGGCTGTTCTTGAAGCAATCGCTGAGCCTCGGCGCGCTGACGCTACTCACCGGCTGCGATGTCTACGATTTCAAGAGCGTGCGAAGCGTCACCGGCGCGATGTCGAAGTGGAACGACAAGGTTCAAGCCTGGCTCTTCGACCCCAACCGCCTCGCCCCCGAATACACCGAAGCCGACATCACCACGCCATTTCCGTTCAACGCCTTCTACAAGAAGGAAAAGGCGCCCTACGTCGACGGTGCGACTTACAAACTTGAACTCTCCGGCTTGATCTCGGACCGCCGGCCCTGGACGCTCGAGCAGCTGCGCGCGCTGCCGCAACGCTCACAGATCACGCGCCACGTTTGCGTCGAGGGCTGGAGCGCGATCGGCAAATGGGGCGGCATCCCGTTTCGAGATTTCCTCCGCCGCGTCGGCGGTGATCTCAGCGCCAAATATGTCGGCTTCAAATGCGCCGACGGCTACTACTCCAGCATCGACATGGCGACGGCGCTGCACCCGCAAACCATCATCGCGTTAACTTACGCCGATCAAACGCTGCCGCGAGAATACGGCTTCCCGATGAAGCTGCGCATCCCGACCAAGCTAGGCTTCAAGAATCCCAAGCACATCATGTCGATGTGGGTGACCAACGAATACCCCGGTGGCTACTGGGAAGATCGGGGCTATAACTGGTTCTCGGGTTCGTGACCCTGAGGGCAGAGCATGGCGCAGCAAAAAGCCGATAGCGTTTTCGATTTCACGCTCAAGAATCTGAAGGGCGGCGACATGAAGCTGAACAGCTTCGCCGGCAAGCCGCTTCTGATCGTGAACACGGCGTCGAAATGCGGCTTCACCCCGCAATACAAGGGCCTCGAGGAAATTTGGAAAGAGCACAAGAAGTCGGGCCTCGTCGTCATCGGCGTGCCCTCCAACGACTTCGGTAATCAGGAGCCCGGCAGCGAGAAGGACATCGCCCAGTTCTGCGAAGTGAACTACGGCGTCGATTTCCCGATGGCCGCCAAGGAGCACGTCCGCGGCTCGCGCGCCCATCCGCTCTTCAAGTTTCTGGCGGGCGAGGGCGGCTTCATGGCTGCGCCGCGCTGGAATTTCTACAAATATCTGATCGGCCGCGATGGCCATTTGAAAGAGTGGTACTCGAGTTTTACGTCGCCGACCTCAAGTCGGTTTAAGCGCGCGGTCGAAAAAATCGTCACGAAAGCCTGAGTTATCCAACACGCTTTGTTGAGCGGCAGGTGATGCCCTTCGCGCCTATATCGCGGAGCAAATTCGGAGACCCCCATGACCTCGCTCCTGCGCCTCACGCCCGTCCTGCTCATCGCCGCGCTTTTCGCCGGCTTCTTCTATTCGAGCCGTGCCAGTGCTCCTGCTGCGACGACGATCCCAAGCCCCGCCGTCGACGCGCCACTCGCCGCTCAACCCGGCCAGCAAGTGATCGTCCTCGCCGGCGGCTGCTTCTGGGGCGTCGAAGCCGTCTACCGCCACACCAAAGGTGTGCTGCGCGCCGTCTCCGGCTACGCCGGCGGCACCGCCGACACCGCGAACTACGAACTCGTCAGCGGCCACGGCACCGGCCACGCCGAGTCGGTTCAAGTGACCTTTGATCCCTCGAAGATTAGTGCCGGCCAGATCCTGAGGATCTTCTTCTCCGTCGCGCACAATCCGACCGAGAAGGATCACCAAGGCCCCGACTACGGCCCGCAATACCGCTCGGCCATCTTCTTCACGACGCCCGAACAAGAGCGCGTCGCCAAGGCCTACATCGCGCAGCTCACCGCCGCGAGAACGTACCCTGCGCCGATCGTAACGGAAGTGGGCCCGCTGAAGGCCTTCTATCCGGCCGAGGACTATCACCAGAACTATCTGGCGAGCCACACCGACCAGCCCTACATCGTCATCAACGATCTACCCAAGCTGGCGGCCTTGAAGCAGCAATTCCCGCAGCTCTATCGCGACTAGCATATTGACAAAATCGCAATGATGTCGCAAGGTGGGCGAAACAAGAGCACACCTTCGCTCGGGGGCCTGCTCATTGACATGTGAATCCTGCCGGCAACCCGCTTGAGCCTTGCTCTCGCTGACGGGATCCAAAAAAATTCCGTCATGGCCGTGCTCGACCCGGCCACCCGGCGGTCGCGCGTCGGCGCGGCCTCAAGACTCTTTCGTGCGCACGGGTGTGCGCACGCCGCGTGGCCGGCTCAAGAGACAGCCACGACGTGTGTACACAGCGTGATGGATATGTGATGGAGTTTTTGGCGGAATTCAGCCGATGTGATGGAGTGATGGCTGAGTGAGAGAATCTACCGCTTGAACGGGTTTTTCACTTCGGCCGCCGGCTTCATCTGGATGTACTCGGGCAGCTTCTCGCCTTCGAGAAAGGCGACGATCGCGTCGACCGTCGCTTTCAGTTCTTTCGCCGCCGCGAGACCCGCCTGATCGCGGGTCACATCCAGGCGGCCGGAGATCGAGACCCGGTCCGTCCGGTTCTCGATCGTCAGCTTGCCGATATCTTCGCTCTCGGACTCGTTCTGAAAAACCTTCATCAGTTGATCAAGTCAGAAGCCAACGGCGCAGGCAAGTCGAGTTTCGCGGTGCGCACCTTCTCCGAGAGCCCCGGAAACGCCTCGATGCCCGATAGCTCCTCGAGCTCCGCCAACGTAATGACGCGGTATTTGTCGCCAGGCGCGTTGTCGACGAGATAGACCGACGCTTCCTGCCGCTTGGCGTCGTAGATCGCCTTGAAGATCTTGGTCGGCACCATCACGCGGTCGTTGATCTGCTTGACCGTGTCGCCGTCGAAGATCGGGCCCGTCACGACGTAGATGTCGCCGTCGCGCTCCGCCATGTTGCGCACCGATTCCTCGATGTGCCGCCAAAGCCCCGAATTGTTGTCGCCGTCTTGCGGCACCATGTTGGCGAGGCTGAAGCACTCCTTCTGCGACGCCGCATCCGGCATGTCCGCGTTCGGCGCCATGTGACCCCGGTCGTAGCCGTAGCCTTTGTAGTCGCCGAGCTCCGCACGCTCGTCTTTGGGCAGGTTGGGATCGGCATGGAAGGTGTTCTTGCGCGGGATGCCGTTGGCCTTTTGCACGCGCTCCGCCGTCAAGCGCTCGGCCGACCACAGTGGCGTACGCGTGATGCCGGAATTCAGCACCGCAAAGCCCATGTAGCACAGCTGGCGCGTCTTCTCTTCGAGCGCTGCGTTCGTCAGCTTCGGCGCCTTACCACCGAACAGCTGCGCCGCACAGTTCTTGTCCGACGCACCCACGACCGAGCCCATGCCGCTCGGGTTGAAGACGACGACCTCGCTCGGTGCAGGCTCTGTGATCTGCGGCGTCGGCGTATGCGTTTGCGTCGCGACGACGGGCGGCTTGCCGGATAGATCGGGCAGCTGCCAATCGATGATCCCGGCTTGATGCGCCCACGCTGTCGCGCTGACGAGGAAGCCGAGGAATCCCATGAAGGAAATCGCGTGAAGCGAGGTGACATGCTTGCGGCTGCGGCGTTTGCGCGTCATGACGAGCTCCGGATCGGTTCGTGAGAGCGCGAGCGGCGCGCGGGTCTGAGGTGCGCAAGGAGCGCACGCTCTCAAGGCCGCGACGTTGTTGAGTCGGGGCTTGGCTTTGAATTCAGCCTGTAACGGTTAATGAGAGATTAAGAGACGGCGCGTTGCTGTTTCATCGCCGCCAAAAACGGCCGCTCGATCCGCCGCTTGAGGAATTGCAATTCTTCGGCGGTCATCAGCCGCGCCGCGGCAGTCTGCGAAAGCGCGTGCACGCGCCGCCGCTCACGCCGCATCGAAACGCGATACCAAATCGCGGCGCTGAGGATCATCAACGTCGGCACGACGGCGACGATCACGAACACGACCCAGATCCAGCCCTGCCCCAGAAGCTCACTGCCACGCGCGATCGCTGCGGCGCCAGTCGCACGAAAGGTCTCGGCCTCAAGCGGCTGCGTTTCCAGAAACGCCTTGCTCAGCCAATCGAACAGCGCAACGCCGATGACGAGCCAGACAAAATAGGTTGCGACAAGAATCGTACGCGTCGCCGCCATGAAGGCCGCCATCTCGAACACGGCCGACCATGACCAGCGCCGCTGGCTTTCGGTGAGGAGCAGAGCCGCTTCGGCGATGTCCTCATCGCTGATCTCACCGCCACCTTCCGGTGGCACACCGAAGCTCGTCAGAAACACGAGCAGCGCTGCAGCCGCCGGTACAAGCAATGCCGCAAGCCAGATCGGCGCCTTTGCATCCGACAAAGCGAGCGAGGCAAACGCCACGTTGATGACGAAGAAAGCAGCCGCGCCGACATTCACGTTCGCCGCGCGGGCCGTGATCAGCGCCGCGCGGGCATCGAGCGGTCGGTTGAGATACCGTCCCGGCTGCGCCGCGGCGAACAGCACAACGGCATTGGCGACAAGAAACGCGACGAGCGTCAGCGTTCGCTCGGCGTCGAGCACAACCAGCGTCTCGATCTCGTGCTTCCAGGCGAGCCATCCGGCGGCCACCAACACGGCCAGCGCGCAGAGCATCGCAACCGCCCGCGCCAAGCGCGCACGGCCGATCAACCGCTCTTCTGACGTGGCCATGCCCGAGATGCCCCAACCCCAAGCGCCAACCTAAGGCATCATCCGGACACAGCGAAACCGCAGACTTGGATTCGGTTTTGGGCTGCGTGCTAAGGTTCTCCGGAACGACGCGGGAAGCGAAACGATGAATATCTTGAAGGCGGCAGGGCTGGCCTTGGCACTAACGCTGCCGGTAGCCGCGCTCCATGTCACCACGGCGCCAGCGGCATCGGTGCAGCGCTCCGAAGGCGAGGATCTTTACCACCGCGGCTTCTACGCCGAAGCTATGGCTTGGTGGACGGAGCGAGCAGCCAAGGGCGATCCCGAATCCGCCTATCGCCTCGGCGTCGAGTATATGGACGGCAAGGCCAACGTCGTGCAGCGCGACTACGCCAAGGCGCGCCAATACCACATGCAAGCCGCGACGGCCGGCGAGCCGCGCTCGATGATGGATATCGGCTCGATGTACGAATACGGCCTCGGCGTTGAGGTTGACCTCAAGCAGGCCGCATTATGGTACGAGCGCGCGGCGAACTACGGCTACGGTCCCGCGCAGTACAATTTCGCGACCTTGCTCGAAACAGGCGACGCCGGCCGCAAAGATGAGGTGGAGGCATTTAAGTTCTACGTGCTCGCGGCGGAGCAGGGCATTGGCGGCGTGCCCTACGATCACACAACCAAGCGGGTCGTGCGCGGCGGCGAAGGCCCCATCGACCAACTCGCGAAGCGCCTGACCAAAGAGCAATTGGCCGACGGCTATGCGCGCGCCAAGGCGTTCAAGCCGCTCTCGGGTCCGCTGAAACTTTAGAGGTCAGTCGCTCCACACGACGTCGCAACTGGCCGTCGCGAGCGTCTTACGCCGCTCGTCCCGTGCTCGCTTCGCGTCGCGCTCGCGTGGCGTTTGCGTCAACACCTGCCGCTTGACCGCGCCGCACTCGCCAATATTCGTCGTGCGGTAGACCGCCGCGCGATCGAGCTGCGGGTCGCCACTGCGCACATTGCGATTGGTGCTGTCATCGCGCGCCGGCGCGGCAATCGCGATGCCGCCAAGAGCAAGCGCCGAGACCACCATCGTGATTGATTTGAGAATGCTCATCGCGGGGCTCATCGAAGAGAGAGACGGAGCCGGAGGGTGCGAGGCACTCCGTCCGGCTCCGTTTTCATCCGTGGTGCACGAGCGGCAGCTATGCGTATTGCTCCGGTACGCCTGAAGCGCTGCTCTTGCGGCCACGTCACCGATAAACGCAGCCTCCCATGTTCGGTTCCGCCCTATCACCTATTTCAACTTAGGCGGGCTGGCCGAACACGTTTCACCTTCAGTCATCACGTGTAACGTGGCGTGGGGAGGCGCTTCGATGAAGACAGCTGACGCCGTGCGCCTGGCAGGCGCGGCAGCCGCACTCGGCGGCGCCCTCCGCGTTGCCGCCGCTTTCATTCCGCTGGTCCCCGGCGATCTCGAGCTCGAATTGCTCTATTTTGTCATCGATGTCGCTCTGCTCTTCGGTCTCATCGGTATCTACGCCGCCGAGTGCGAACGGCTGGGATGGCTAGGCCTCATCGGCTTCGTCGTCGCAGCCACCGGACTTGCCAGCATCGTCGGACCGGACACGGACATCGCAGGCATCGACATCTATGCCACCGCCAGCGCCATCATCAGCATCGGCCTTTCGATCCTCGCCGTGGCGTTGCTGCTGTGCGGCCGGCTCCCGCGCTGGATACCGGCGCTCTGGATCGCCTCGCTCCTCGCCGGCATTGCGGCAAGCGTGTTACCCGACACGGCGCAGACGGCAGTTCTGATCGCCAGTGTTCTCTTCGCACTCGGCTTCCTAGGCGCCGGCGTGGCTCTATTTGCAAGGCCAGCCGCACGAGCCGAATAGTCGTTGGCATCAAAACCGTCGCGTTTCAGGTGCGGGCAGCGAGCCTTCGACCTATGCTAGGGTCATCAAAACACGGTGTAGCGGGTCATTCTATGAAACAGCTCTTCGGACTTGGAATTGTTGTTGCGGGCAGCCTCGCGCTCACGTCGCAAGGCGTGCAGGCGCAATCACAACCTCCCATCAAGGTTCCGAATACCGTTCATCTCCCGGATATTGAGCCGCTCATCCCGAACTGCGCCGACCCCGCCGCCGATCATTTCGTCACGCTCGACATGTGGGCACGTGCGCCGGCCGGTGCCACCCAAGTGCAAGCAATGCATGCGTGGCTGACGCCCGACGGCGTCTTCCATTGGCCGCTTGTCATGCGCGTGCGCAACGTCGGCGACCAGCCGTTCATCGGCAAGGCCGGCAAGCAGCGCGCCGTCATCACCGAAGACGATGTCCTCGCCGGCAAGAAAGGCCGTGAGGTTGGCTCGCAAACGTTCGAGCGTATCGAGCCGCGCGGTTCATTTCTCGTGCATTTCGAGTTTGTCGCGCCCCGCGCCGCCGTCGAGGCGCAAAACTTTCACCGCATCTACACGCTGACGCTCGACCTGGACGAGACCGATCAAAAGGCGCTCGAGGGCAAGTACGGCGACTGCCACCCGAAGAACAACAAATACTTCATCGAGATCGACGGCAGCCGCAAAGGCTGGGTCTTCGGCGGCGGCTGAGGAGAACTTGATGCGCCATTCCACGCTCGGATCGTTCGGCCGCGTCAGCCGCCTGACGCTCGGCGGCGGGGGCATCGGTCAAGGCTGGGGCGAAACCAGTCGCGAAGAAGCGTCCGAGACGATCAAGCTCGCGCTCGACAGCGGCATCGATTTGCTCGACACCGCGCCGCTCTATCGCAACTGTGAAGCCATCATCGGCGAAGTGTTCGGCGGACGCCTGCCGCAAGGCGTGCGCATTACGACCAAATGCGGCCTCGGCTCGCCGACTCCGGGCGAAGCCGCCGCGCGCCTAACGCAGTCGCTCGATAATTCGCTGAGGACGATGCGCCTCGATCGCGTTGACATCTTATTCCTGCACACCAACATCTGTCCCGACGACTACGTCTACGCGCTGCGGCCAGATCAGCAAGACTCGTTCGCAACCAAATGGTCGATCTACGCCGAAGAGTTCATTCCGGCCGTCGAAGCGCTGAAGGCTTCGGGCAAGATCGGCGCCTGGGGCATCACCGGATCAGGTTTGCCCCGCTCCATCGTCAAAGCCCTGCACCACACACCACGACCAGCAGTGGTCCAAGCGGTCACGAACCTGCTCGACAGTGCCGGCGGTTTGCGCCGCTATGCTGAGCCGGCCGAACCGCGCGCAGTCATCGCCGCAGCGAAAGAGCATGGTGTCGGCGTGCTCGGCATTCGCGCAGTGCAAGCCGGCGCGCTGACCAATGCCATCGATCGCCACACCAGCGCCAATCATCCAGAGACACGCGACTTCGCGCGGGCCGCGCCGTATCGCGAGCTCTGCCGCGAATGGGGCCAAGATCCGGCGCTCGTCGCGCATCGCTATGCGCTCGGTATCGATGGCGTCGACACTCTAATTCTCGGTGTCAAGAATCGTGCGGAATTGCGTCAATGTTTGGAAGCCGAAGCACTCGGTCCACTTGACGCCGCGCAAGTCGCGAAGATTGACGCACTCGGGTTGCGCGCCTCGGCTTAGTAGCCGGAACCGTCAGAACCCTCGCATTTCGGCCAGTAAGCCCCATGAATGTAGGAACTAAATAGTCCTTTGCCTGTTCAGATTCATGAGGTGCCGGTGGCGAAGAACCATCGCGCTCACGACGGAAAGAGGAGATGAAACCATGCTTGGATGGGCGTTGACCTTCCTAGTTGTCGCGATCATCGCGGCATTCTTCGGGTTCGGCGGCATCGCGGTTGCCTCAGCCGGCATCGCGAAGTTGCTGTTCTTCGTCTTCCTCGTCTTGTTTGCGGTAACGCTGCTCGCGGGTTTGATTCGCGGCAGACCCCTCGCTTGACGGGAAGCTGATACGAAAACTCCCCCGGTTCATTGCCTGAACCGAGGGAGTTTTTTTGTGCCGCATTCAGATCAAGACTTCGGCTGCTCGTCCTCGATCGTCCACTGCGGCGTCGCCGTTCGCCGCGAGCCATAGGCCGCGTAAACCACCAGACCGATGAAGAACCACACGGCTAGCCGGATCCAGGTATCCGGTGGCAGCCACACCATCATCGCGCCGCAAATCAGGATCGAGAGCAGCGGCACCAACGGTACGAGCGGAGTGCGGAACGGCCGTTTCGCGTTCGGTCGCGTGGAGCGCAGCACGATGATGCCGATCGACACCAACACGAACGCCGCAAGCGTCCCGATCGAGACGAGTTCGCCGAGGATCGACAGCGGCAGGACGCCGCCAAGCAAGCCCGCGAAGACGCCGGTTACGATCGAGCCGCGGTAAGGCGTGCGGAACTTGGGATGCACGGCGGCGAACATCTGCGGCAGAAGGTTGTCGCAGGCCATCGCATAGAAGATACGCGACTGTCCGTAGAGCAGAACCAGCACGACGGTGCCGAGGCCCACAACGGCCGCGACGTTCACATACGGCTCGAGCCACGCGATCTCGGGCACCTTGGAGATGGCGAATGAGACCGGATGCGGCACGTCGAGCGTCGAATAGTGCGCAAGACCTGTGACGGTCAGCGCCATCAAAATGTAAAGCACCGTGCAGATCAGCAGCGAACCCAAGATGCCGATAGGCATGTCGCGCTGCGGGTTTCGCGCCTCGTTCGCTGCAACCGAGACCGCGTCAAAGCCGATATAGGCGAAGAAGATGACACCCGACGCACGCAGCACGCCCCACCAACCGTAGTGCCAACCCTCGGTGTGCGGCGGAATGAACGGGTCGAGATTTGAGGACTTGATCAGCGGCAAGCCGAAGAAGATCACGAGCAGCACGATCGAAAGCTTCACCAGAACCATGATGCCGTTGAACGTCGCCGACTGGCGCACGCCGATGATCAAGAGCGTCGTGACGAACGCGATGAGCGCCACCGCGGGGAAATTCAAGATTGCGCCGGTCGCGACGATGGCGCCACTCGGGCCGATGTCGAGCGGTGCGTTGGCAAACTCGGGCGGTATCGTGACACCGATATCCTTCATCAGCGCGACGAAGTAGCCGGACCAGCCGACCGACACGGCGCCACCAGCGGCGAGGTACTCGAGTATCAAGTCCCAGCCGATCACCCAGGCCATAAACCGGCCCATCGTCGCGTAAGTGTAAGTGTAGGCGCTGCCGGCAACGGGAATCATCGATGCGAATTCGGCGTAGCACAGCCCGGCAAAGACGCAGCCGACGCCCGCGATGACGAACGAGATGACGATGCCAGGCCCCGCATACTCCTGCGCCGCGTGGCCGGTGATCACGAAGATACCGGCACCGATGATCGCGCCGATACCGAGGGCGATGAGGTGCCAGGGACCAAGCGCTCGCTGCAGTTCGAGCCGTTCGCCAGCCGTCACAGGCGTGGAGTCGTTGATTTTTGTACCGGTCATTTGGCTGTCCCGCGACGTTGGCGAATCCTATCGCAAGTGTGCCACGCGCGATGGCCGCCTGCCACGTGACCCGGCGCGGTCATGCGCCGATCTTCGCGATCGAGTGGCAGCGGCGACGCGGGTTCCTGTTGCAGTTGCGAAGTCCATCCGAGAACGCGGATGGGTTCGTTCTCAGCGCCTTGGCTTCCGGATAGATTGCCGCCGCTCGCTACTCAAAGGATCACTCCCATGCGCTATCGTAAGCTCGGCCGCACCGGCACGCTCGTCTCTGAAATCTGCTTCGGCACCATGACCTTCGGCGGCGAAGGCTTTTGGCAAGTCGTCGGCAAGCAGGATCAGCAAGCCGCCAACACTCTGGTCAAAGCTGCGTTCGACGCTGGCGTCAATTTTTTCGACACCGCCAACGCCTATTCCTTCGGCGTCTCTGAGAAGATCTTGGGCCAATCGCTCAAGGACGTCGGCCTCTCGCGCGATGACGTGGTCATCGCCACGAAAGTGCTCGGCCGCATGGCCGACAAGCCGAACGGCGCCGGCCTGTCGCGCAAACATGTGATGGCGCAGGCCGACGCGAGCTTGAAGCGCCTCGGCCTCGATTACATCGATCTCTACCAAATTCACGGTCGTGATCCCGCAACGCCGATCGAGGAGACGCTCGATGCGCTCAACGATCTCGTGCGCGCCGGCAAGGTGCGCTACCTCGGCTTCTGCAATCTCGCAGCTTGGGAAGCGACAAAGGCGCTTTGGACATCCGACAAGAAGGGACTGGCGCGCTTCGAGTCGGCGCAGATGTATTACACGATCGCCGGCCGCGACATCGAGCGCGAGATCGTGCCGCTCGCGCAAGATCAGCGCCTCGCGATTCTGCCGTGGAGCCCGCTCGCTGGCGGCCTTCTCTCCGGCAAATTTTCAAAGGATCAAGCAGGTCCGAACGATGCGCGGCGCACCGTCTTCGACTTCCCCTTCGTCGACAAGGATCGCGGCTTTGCCTGCGTTGATGCGATGCGTCCGATGGCCAAACAACGCGACTGCTCGGTCGCGCGCATTGCGCTCGCGTGGCTCCTGCATCGCCCATGGGTGACGAGCGTCATCATCGGCGCGAAAACCGAAGAGCAACTCGCCGACAATCTGGCAGCGGTCGATGTGAAGCTATCGCCGGAGGAAATGGCGGAGCTAGACAAGATCTCGGCCTTGCCGCGCGAATATCCAGGCTGGATGCTCGAACGGCAGAGCGCCGATCGCTTGCCGTTCGCCTGATCGTGGCTCTGTTGATGCCTAGTCCTTGACGTTGATGCCTAGCGTGTTCGTCCGGGAACGGATGATCACGCGGCGCACATCGGGGCCAAGCCCGATCGCCATATGCGTCTCAACCGGCGTCGCGGCGTCAACCGCGTCGGTCGGGGCGCATGCGACGAAGTCGATGGTGGCGATTCCATCCTTGACCTCGGAAAGCATGAGATGCGGGCTCAGCCAGCTTGCGCTGTCCGCGAGACCGTAAGCATCGAACACCACGCCGCCCTCGATCGCCACGGCCTTGCCGTTCTCGACACGCATCACGCTCTGAAGGTCGCAGCCTACCGGTGTCTCTCTGGCGGCTTGCGGTACCGCCGGCGCCACGGAGATCGGCAGGCTCGGCCGCAGACCCGGTTGCGGCAGCACTGCCGAAGGCTGACCGGCAAAGGCCGCTGGAATTGTGATTGAAACGAGCAACGCTCCGACGACAAACGAACGCACGAGCCACCTTCCCAATGTTGGATTTGCTTGGTTAGGCGCATTCTATTGGTGCGCCGGCCGCTTTGCCTATGGCTGGTGCCATTAAGGACTAACGCCTGAGCCGGGATGACCGACGTCTTCATCAGCTACGCGAGGCCCGATCGCGACGAGGCGCAAGCGCTCGCGACCGGGTTAACCAACACGGGCCTCACCGTGTGGTGGGACAGCGAGTTGCTCAGCGGCGAAGACTTCCGCGCCGCGATCCTCGCCAAGTTGCATGAAGCCAAAGCCGTCGTCGTGATCTGGTCGCGCGACGCGATCAAATCACGCTGGGTCTGCGAGGAAGCCGAAGAGGCCGCGCATCTGCTGAAGATGATCGCCGTCGGCGCGCCAGGCTTCAATCCGATCGACGTGCCGCTTGGTCTGCGCTCGTTCCAAGTCGTACCGATCGCCAACCGCGCCGGCATCATCGCCGCGATCACGGCCGCGCGCGAAGGCAGGCTGAACGCGCACAATCCCCTGGTCCGCAAGACGCTGCTCGAGTTGTGGGTTGAGCGCGCGCGCCGAAACGCCGGAGTGCTCGCCGCTGGTGCCGCAGCGGTACTCGCGCTCTTCATCGCCAGCATGCCGCTCTGGCAACCGGCTGAATCCAGCCGCCTCTCGACCGCGCTCTCGTCTTGGAGTCCAGCGGAGCAAAAACTCATCGACCTCGCCGCTCGTCTCGATCAGGAAGTCAAGACGGCGACGGAGCATCGCAGCCCGCCGCTCGAACCAGACGCGCTCGCCTCAGCGGACGCGACGATCAAAGAAATCCGCAAGCTCGATTCGAACAATGGCAACGCCCATTACTATTCGTCGCTTGTTGATCGCTGGCGCAAGCCCGCTGATCAACTGGACGAGCAAGCGCACGAGGGCTACTTCCTGTATCTCGAGCGGGTGAAAGATTTGCCGGCGGCGATTGCGCAGACCGGGCCCGAGCAAAAGTATTGCTACAGCCGGCCATGGGGCTACTGCACACAACGCACCGCCTGGATCGAGCACCAACTGGCCTACGACTATTTTCGTTGGGCTGCCAAAGCGACTGGCGATGCGCGGCGCCTCCATCTCCAGCGCGTCCTCAAATACGGCCGCGCCAGCCTTTGCCTTCGCCCCGAAGGCTTTGCCCAAGGCGAGGACACCGCGATCATGGTTGCCGCCTCCGAGCGCGAACTCGGCGAGCCGCACGAACCCTGCCCAAAATAATCTCGGCCGGCCGTGTAAGAGTTCGCAGCGGCCGAAGACTAATGCTCCCGAGACACCTCTGGAGCGACAATGTTGCTGCGTATCGGCCCCTTACTCTTCGTGCTGAGCTTCGCGCCGCTCGACGCGTTGGCGGCTCCCGCCACGCAACTAACCGAGCACGCATGCCACATCAGCGGCGTCGAAACACCGGTCCGTTGCACGACAGTCTCGGTGCCGCTCGATTGGTCGGCACCGCAGGGCAAGCATGTCGATGTCACCGCCGTCGTTGTGCCCGCACTGACCGCGCGCCCGACGGAAGATCCGCTGCTCGTGTTAGCGGGCGGTCCAGGACAAGCCGCGAGCGATATGGGCCCTTGGCTTTCGTCCGCATTCAAGGAAGTGCGCCAGACGCGCGACGTCGTTCTTTTCGACATGCGCGGCACAGGTCTCTCCGGCAAACTCGATTGCCAATTCGATATGAGCCTCGGCGCCAACTCGCTGACACTCTTCAAGCGCGATGCCGACGTCTGTGTCGCGCGCTTCGGCGGCGATCTGCGCTTCTATACGCATCAGGAAATCGTCGACGACATCGAAGCCTGGCGTGCAGCAGCCGGCATTGCCAAGCTCAACTTCTGGGGCGGTTCCTTCGGCACGCGCATCGCGCAGCACTACGCGCGCAAATATCCGGCGCACACCCGCGCTCTCGTGCTCGACGCCGCAACGCCGGTCGGCTTGTCGATCTTCGAGAGCGGACCGATCGACGGCCAAGCGGCCCTCGAACGCCTCGCCAGTGATTGCAAGGCAAACAAGGACTGCGCCGCTCTCGCGCCAAATCTGCTCGCGCGCTTCGACACATTGTTGGCCAAGGCCGCGCAGCATCCGATCGAAGTCGACGTGCCGGACGCACGCACCGGCGAGCCTATGCACGCCACGCTCGACCGCGACAGCATTGCGGGAATTGTTCGCGGCGCGCTCTATGCCTCGGTCACACGCTCGCTGATCCCCTATGGTGTCGTGCGCGCGGAAGCAGGCGATGCACGCCCGCTACTGGCGATGGCCGCCGCGACGAACAGCTGGGCCACCGACACCCAGGCGCTCGGCATGATGTTCTCGGTTCTTTGCGCAGAGGACGTCCAGATAAGCCGCCGGCAAGGCGCGGTCGTTTCGGGCGGCTTCATGGCCGATCTCTATTTTCGGACGTTCGCTGCAGCCTGCACGGATTGGCCCACCAAGCCGTTCCCCCTGTCGATGACACAGGCACTGAAGATCGATCGGCCAGCGCTGGTGATCTCCGGCGACGCCGATCCGGTGACGCCGCCGCGCCTCGGCGCGATCGTCCTCAAGAACTTTACAAGCGGCGTACATGCGATCGTCGCGGGCGGCCTGCACACGAACTCGGCGCGACCCTGCGTTGGCAAGATCATCGCGAGCTTCATCGCCGACCCCGCGACCGGCGGCCGCGATCACGCCTGCCTCAAGCGCGCGACGCCGCCACGTTTCCTCATCTCCGCCACCGGAGCTCCGGGCTGATCCCATGATCGAAGCAACCGACCTCCACAAACACTTCGGCAACATCGCCGCTGTCGACGGCTTCTCGTTCGCGGCAAAGGACGCCGCCATCACCACGCTTCTCGGCGGCAACGGCTCGGGCAAGACGACAACCTTGCGCATGGTCGCCGGTCTCATCGCTCCCCTCCGTGGCCGCGTCACCATCGACAAGCGCGACGTGCGCAGCGATCGGCAGCGCGCACTCTCGCGCCTCGGCGTGCTGCACGACGACTTCGGCCTCTACCCGCGCCTCACGGTGCGTGAGCACGCAGCCTTCGCGGCCGAGCTCCACGGCCTCGGCGGTCGCCGAGCCCGCGACGCCGTCAGCCACGCTATCGACCGCGTCGCCGCCGGCGACATCGCCGACCGCATGACGGCCGGTCTCAGCCACGGCCAGCGCATGAAAACGGCGCTCGCCCGCGCCATCGTCCATAAACCGAAGAACCTCGTGCTCGACGAGCCGACGCGCGGTCTCGACATCTTTGCCGTACGCATCCTGCGTGACCTGTTGAAATCACTGCGCAGCGATGGTGTCGCGATCCTACTTTCGAGCCACGCCATGGCCGAAGTCGCCGAGCTGTCGGACCAAATCTTGGTTGTCGAATCCGGTCGCCTCGTCGCCTCGGGCTCACCCTCCGAAATTGTCCGCAAGGGCAACGGCGAGGATCTAGAAGACGCCTTCGTCAAACTCACGAACACCGCGCGAAAGGCCAGCGCATGAAATTCCTCTCGATCCTCAAGAAAGAACTGCGCGATATCCTGCGCGACCGACGCACGCTCTTCTCTGGCTTCGCCTACGTGCTGGTGGGTCCCATCGCGGTCGCCTTCATGATCAACCTGATCGCCGCGAGCAGCCGAGACGACGCTATCGGCAAGGTTGCGCTCTGCGGCAAGGGCGAGGCGCCTTACCTGATCGACCACCTCACTGCCTCCGGCATCGAGTTCGCCGCCGACGGCAAAGTGTGCCTCGACATACCGGTGGACTATGCAAAACGCATCACCGAGGGACGGGGCGTCCGCTTGGTCATCTCAGGCGATCTCATCGCCAAGGCCCAAACCGCGCGCAAGCTCGAGACCGAAGTGAATGCATATGGCTCGAACCTATCGACCCAGCGTTTAATCGCCCGCGGCGTCGCCCCGGGGGTGACCAAGCCGTTCAACGTCGAAGTACAAAACACCAGCGCTGTCTCGCGCCAAGCTGATATGATCGGCCGTGTGCTGATCATCTTCTTCGTTTGCGCGCCTTTCTTCGTTGGCCTAGCCGCCGCCGCCGACATGACGGCCGGCGAGCGCGAACGCCGATCGCTCGAAGCCTTACTCGCCGAGCCAATCGGCGCCTTCGGCATCATCCTCGGCAAATGGCTGTCGGTCGGAATACTCGCCGCCGTCGGCACCGCCCTCTGCGTCGTCCTCGGCCTTACCTCGCTCAGCTTTGCGGCTTTGCCCGAGCTCGGCGTGCGCCTTGAAACAGGACTAGAGGCGGCGGGGCAGGCATCCCTTCTGCTCCTGCCGCTATGCTTCCTCGTCGCCGCTGCGCAACTCGCAATCTCGCTCTACGCCAAGAGCTTCAAGGATGCCCAAAGCTACCTGACGCTCTTTTCCTTCACGCCGCTGATCGCCGGCTTCGCGCTGACAGGCGATCGCTTCACCAAGGCCGGCTTGCTGCCAGTCACGTGGGAGCTCAAGGCTCTGTCCGCACCGCTTCAACACGCGACGCCGGCGATCGCACCATTCTCCACCATAGCTGCCATCGAGATTGCGGCGACGATCGCCATTCTCGTGCTCGCCGCCGCGCGCTTGCGTAGTGAAAAAATCCTCAGCACCGCATGAAGCACGACGGCGCGCGCGATTTCGATGTCATCGCCCGTGATCACGGCGCGATGATCGCGCGCATTGCGCGCTCTTACGAGTCGAACGCCGCGCGCGCCGAAGAACTGGTGCAGGAAATCTTCCTTGCCGTCTGGCAAGCCCTGCCGAATTTCCGCGGCGAAGCAAAGATGCGCAGCTTTATTGCCCGCATCGCCCACAACCGCGCCATCAGCCACGTCGCCCGCGAGGTTCGCGCGCCCCGCGCCGTGCCGCTCGAAGACACGCTCCCCAGCCCGTCGCCGACGCCGGAGGATGCCGCCGCGGCGAGCAACGCGCGCGCCAAACTGGAAGCCGCGGTTCAACAGCTGCCTGTCAATCAAAAGCTCGTCGTCACGCTCGCGCTCGAAGGCTTCGCGCCGGAGGAGGTCGCCGAGGTGCTCGGCATCACTGCGTCGGCCGCGTCCGTACGCCTGCATCGCGCAAAAGAAATGCTGCAACAGATTTTGTCCGGAAGACCGTCATGAGTAACGATTGGAACGATCTCGAACGCTTGTGGCAGGACTTGCCAGCGAAGGCGGCGCCTGCGGCCGAAGAACTTCGCCGCTACCACCGTTGGCGTTGGGCCTCCTACGCGCTCATTGTCGGCGACGTGATCATGACGTTCGTCGGAATCGGAGCCGGCGTTTGGTTGATGACGCGGCCGGGTTCGTTCGCCGTCCTCATGGGCATTGCCACGATCATCTTCGCCGCTCTCGCTGCAGCGCTATCGTGGTGGGCCAGGGCCATCACGCACGTGCCGCTCGACGATTCAGTCGCGAACACCGTGGCGCTGGCGGTGCGTCGCGCGCGCATCGGGGTGCGCATCGCTGTCTCGGTGCAATGGGCCGTGGTTATGGGTGCGGTGTTCACGGCATTGGTCGTGTTCACGAGAACCTATAGCCAGAACTTTGATCCCGACTCGGTGCGAACCGGCTTCATGGCCATCGCAATTACCCAGATTTGGCTAGCCGTTTGCCTCGCTGGCTCCATTTTCTATCACCGCAAAAGAGCGGCGGATTTGGCCCGATTGGAGGCCATCGCCGCCTCGCTGAGCGACTGAGTTTGGCGTCAGTAACCGGGGTGTGAATCGCCTGGCGAGCGACCATCTTGAGCCTATGGAAAAGGAAGGCTCTAAGATGTTTACGCAAGAGGCGGTGGCCGTGAGCACCTCACAACCCTATTCGAACGACGACGCGCGCTGGAGCGCCTTCCGCGCTCGCGACGTCGCGGCGGACGGTAAGTTCATCGTCGCGGTGAAGACGACCGGCGTCTATTGCCGCCCGGTTTGCCCTGCGCGCTCCGCCAAGCGCCAAAATGTCGAATTCTTCGACACGATTTCCGAAGCGCGCAAAGCCGGCTACCGCGCCTGTTTGCGCTGCAAGCCTGACGACGTCTCGGAGCGGGAGCGCGTCGCCAAGCTGATCACCAAGGCCTGCCGCCGCATCGAGAGCGACGAGACCATCCCATCGGTCGGCGCGTTGGCCGCCGATGCGAGGCTCAGCGAAGGCCGCTTCCACCGTCTGTTTAAGCAGGCGACAGGATTGTCACCGCGCCAATACGCTCTCGCTAAGCGCGTCGAGGCATTCCGCGATCGGTTGAAACGCGGTGAGACGGTGACGGCTGCCCTTTACGACGCCGGCTTCAATTCCTCGAGCCGCGCCTACGAAGCGAGCCGCCGCCTCGGCGCCAAACCCAGCGATGTCGCTAAGGGCGGCGAAGCGCTCACCATCCGCGTCGGAGTCGCCCGCTCGTCGCTCGGCTATGTCGGCGTCGGCATGAGCGACCGCGGCCTCTGCGCGCTCACCTTCGGCGACAGCGCAAAGACCGCGCGCGACTCCGTGCATTCACATTTCCCCAAAGCCAAGATCGTCGACGCCGGCGGCGCGCTCGACAAGGAGCTGAAGCGAGTCGTGGCACTCGTCGAGGAGCCGAAGGACGGCATCGATCTCCCGCTCGACATTCGCGGCACCGCATTCCAAGAACGCGTCTGGCAAGCGCTGCGCAAGATCCCGGTCGGCGGCACGCGCACCTACAGCGAGATCGCCAAGTCGATCGGCAAGCCGACCGCACAGCGCGCCGTCGCCAATGCCTGCGGCGCCAATCCGATCGCCGTCGCCATCCCTTGCCACCGCGTTGTCGGCGCGCACGGTGCCCTCGGTGGCTACGGCTATGGCGTCAAACGCAAGCAAGCGCTGCTGAAGAAAGAAGCGGCGGAGTAGCGATGATGTCAGTTGCTCGCGCAGCGATCGCGCCACCATCCCACTTCGAAGCACTGGACGTAGCAAAGCTCGAAGCAGAGCTCAGCGCCAAAGGCTACGCGGTTCTGCCCGCAGTCGTGAGCGCAACGGAGTGCGCAGAATTGCGCACGCTCTATGGCGACCGCGATCGCTTCCGCAGCCGTGTCGTAATGGCCCGCCACAATTTCGGCCAAGGCGAATACCAATATTTCAGCTACCCGCTGCCGACGCTGGTACAAGAACTACGCGAGAGCCTCTATCCGCTCGTCGCGCCGATCGCGAACGTCTGGAACGAGCGCCTAGCAATCGTTTCGCGCTATCCGGACAGTCTCGACGCCTTTCTGAAGATCTGTCATCGCGCCGGCCAAACGCGGCCGACACCGCTCCTGCTCAAGTATGGCGAGGGCGATTACAATCGCCTGCACCAGGATCTCTACGGCGCGACGCAGTTCCCGATCCAAGGAACGCTTCTTCTGAGTGATCCGAAGCGCGACTTCACCGGCGGCGAATTTGTGCTGGTCGAGAGCGCGCCGCGGTCCCAAAGCCGCGCCGAGATTGTGCCGCTGAAGCAAGGCGACATGGTGATCTTCGCGGTCAACGCCCGCCCAGTGCCGTCGGCGCGAGGTTTCAAGCGTGTCGCCCTGCGCCACGGCGTTGCGCGCATTCGCTCGGGTCACCGGATGACACTCGGCCTTATTTTTCACGATGCTGCCTAGGCAGCGCCCAAATCTTCGGCCAATGATGCACTCAGTTTCCGCCTGAGGAGTTGGCTCATGCTGCGCATCGCGACGTTGCTGATCTTCGTTCTTTCGCTCACCGCCATCGCGCGCGCCGACATCCCGCCGCCCTACGATCCCTACGGCATCGGCGCGACGCTCGTCGAAGCCGAGCCGTTTCCGACGCTCAATGTCGCCGCTCGATCGCCGGCCGCGCAGGCTGGCCTCAAGACCGGCGACGCTGTCATCGGCATCGACAGCACGTATGCCAAGGGCGGTCCGCCGTTCTATTTCTTTGCGCGCGGCTTGCAGGGTCCGCAGAACTCGACGGTTCAGCTCGTCGTATTGCGGGGCGGCAATCAGGTGCTGGTGTTCAAAGTCGTTCGCACAGTTCGGCTGCGCTGAGCGCTACTTCAAACCGGCATCGTTCACGACCTTATCGAGGGCGGCGCAGTACGCCTTCAGATCCTGCCGCTCGCCCCACGCTTCGTATCCGACGTTGAGCGTCGCGATATACGCGCGATAGTCCTGATCATTGATGCGCTTCGCCGTCAGCGCCTCACCGAGCTTGACCGTGATGTCCCGCGCCTTCAGTCCGGCCTCCTGCGGGTTCGCACAGGAGACATGGATCGCCGGGCTCTGCGGCGTAGGCGGCTTCTGTGCGCTGTTGTCGCAAGCGGCAAGGCCGAGCACGGCCGTCGAAATCGCGGCTACGCGCCGAAGATGCATCATTTCCATACTCGTGGTTGCGGCCCCCGTCGCGCGGAACCTGACCAACCGCACCCCATTCGTCAACGCTGATCCTCGGGCGCCGTGCTATGGTCGCGCTGGGTATCGGGGTTTGGGGCGTCTAGATGGGTCGGTTTCTCGGCCGCTTGTTCCTGTTCGCGCTGTTCGTCGCGATGGTGATCGCCGCCTATTTCCGCATCACCTACGGCGACGGCAAGAACTACGATTTCAAACTCGCGCCGCCGCTCCTTCCGATCACCGCCTTGCAATCGGTCGTCACCTATGACGAGCCGATCGGCAATGTCGCCGTCGCCGCCGACGGCCGCGTCTTCTTCACCATCCATCCTGAATCGCGCCCCGTCGGCAACAAGCTACTCGTCGCCACCGGCCGCGAGATCAAGCCGTTCCCCAGCGCCGAACAGCAATCGCTCTTCAACACCGTCCTCGGCGTGCGCATCGATGATCAAGACCGTCTTTGGACGATCGATCACGGCAACCACGGTTTCGGTCAAGCGCGCTTGATGGCTTTCGATATCGCCACAGGCAAGATCGTTCACGACCACACTTTCGGCAGCGATATCGCGCAGCTCGGCTCGTTCCTTCAGGACATGGCGATCGCCCCGGACGGCAACACGATCTACATCGCCGATGTCAGCTTCTTCCGCCGCAACCCGGCGATCATCGTCTACGACGTGAAGACCCAATCCGCGCGCCGCGTGCTCGAGGGCCACTCCTCAGTCTTCCCGCAGAACTGGGTGATCAACAACAACGTGCGCATCATGCGCTTCTTCGGCGGCTTGCTCGAGCTGAAGGCCGGTGTCGACGGCATCACCCTCGATCCAACCGGCGAATGGCTCGTTTACGGCGCGATGAACCACGACACGCTCTTCCGCATCCGCACCGCCGACCTGCGCGATCCCAAGCTCGACAACGCCGATCTCGCCGCCCGCTTACAGAGCATGGGACCGAAGCCGCTGAGCGATGGCCTTAGCCGCGACATTGCCGGCAACATCTACATCACCGATGTCGAGCACTCAGCCGTGCTGCGCAAGACACTCGACGGCCGCCTCGAAACCGTGATCCGCGACTCTCGCATCCGCTGGGCCGATTCCCTGAGCTTCGGCCCCGCCGGCTATCTCTATTTAGCCGACAGCGCGATCCCCGACGTGATGCTTCAGTCCGACGCGCACATCGCCGGCGCGCGCCCGTACCACATCTTCCGCTTCCGTCCCGGCGTCGAAGGCAACCCCGGTCAGTAGCTACCCGCGATCGATCCGCGCCGCATAGCAGCCTCGCCGCGCGAAATGTGCGTGTATGTAGGAGGTCTCGGCATTGCCGAAGAAGCGCTCGATCTGCCGCTCAAGCTCCACGCCTTCGACGACATCCGCGTCGATGATCATGCCGTCCTTGTCATACGCGCGTAGCGACAGCAGCCGTATCGCCAATTGCTCCGGCACGAAATCGTACGCCTCGAAGCGCAGCTGTGCGCTCTCGCGAACGAAGATCGGTCCCGACGCCTGATACGCCGTCGCCGCAGTCTGATGCGTGAACGGCGCGAGGATCACGGTCTCGCCCGGCGCAGCATCCTCCAGCGAGATACGACACGGAAAGCCCGGCTTGCTATCGGCCGTGTATCGCTTGGCGCGGTGTGCGGCGAGTTCATCGTCGCTCATGCCGAACAGATGCTGAAACGCAGCGGGATCGATGCCGCTGATACGGAAATGCATGGGTCATTCGCCTTTCATCCAATGCGGCGAATATCGTGCGGCGACCTGCGCCTCGCATTCCGTATCCTGACGGCAAATTTATGGCTGCTCGGGAATTTCGATCATGGTCATATGCGGCTCGGGCTCGGTCAGCTTCACGAATACCGTCCCCACGACCGCGCCGATCGCCAGCCACAGCCACAAATGCACGCGCCGCTGCCACCGTTGCATTAGCGCAATTCCTGCCGGCTGATTTCGATGTTCCCGCTCATGCCATACCGCCCGTGACCTTTCGATACTGCCCCGCTAGGATCGCCCCGAAGTCATTCCATCGAGGATCAGAAGCATGGCACGCCTTCAAGGCAAGCGCACCATCGTGACGGGCGCGGGATCGGGAATCGGACGCGCATCATCGAAGGCTTTCGCCAAGGAAGGCGCCGCCGTCCTGTGCGTCGACAAAACCGACGCCGTCCACGAAACGGTGGAAATGATCACCAAAGCCGGTGGCCGTGCGCTCGCGATGACGGCGGACGCCGGCAGCGAGAGCGACGTCAAATCCTACGTCGAGCGCGCCATCAAAGAGTTCGGCGGCATCGATGCCATCTATGCCAACGCCGGCATCTCCGGCGGCTATGTCCCGCTCATCGAGCAGACGCCCGAACAATGGCAAGAGATTCTGCGGGTCAACCTCATCGGCCCGTTCCTGGCGATCAAGCACGTCGTCCCGCACATGATCAAACAGCAGAAGGGCTCGATCGTCTGCACCGCCTCCGTCGCCGGCATCCGCGCCAACGCCGGGCCAACACCGTACTCCGCGTCGAAAGCGGGCGTCATCTCGCTGGTTCAAAACGTCGCCAACGAGCTTTACGGCACCGGCATCCGCGTCAACGCGATCTGCCCCGGCCTCATCGAAACCGGCATGACCAAGGTCATCTTCGATGGCGCACGCGCCCGCGGCAACGAAGGCAAGATCGGCCAGCTCAATCCGACCGCGCGCTATGGCCATCCTGAAGAGATCGCCGCCATGGCGCTCTTCCTCGCTTCCGACGAAGCTTCCTACGTCAACGGCCAAGCCTATCCCGTCGACGGCGGCCTCACCTCATCACTTCCCTTCGTAGTGCGGCGCTAACCGATGCTCGATCACGCCAAGCTCAAGAAATTCGTCGGCGGCATCTGGGACGACGCGGTCGTGCCCTCGCTCGTCGATTACATCAAGATCCCGAACAAGTCGCCGTCCTACGACAAGGATTGGGCCAAGCACGGCTACATGGACGACGCCGTCAAGCTGATGGAGCGCTGGGCGCGCGAACATCTCGACGGCCTCAAGGGCGCGACGCTCGAAGTCGTTCGCTTGGCCGGACGCACGCCGCTGATCTTCATCGAAGTGCCTGGCAAGACCGACGACACCGTTCTCCTTTATGGCCATCTCGACAAGCAGCCCGAGATGACCGGCTGGTGGGATGGCTTCGGCCCGTGGACGCCCGTCATCAAGGACGACAAGCTCTACGGCCGCGGCGGCGCCGACGACGGCTACGCGATGTACGGCTCGATCTCGGCGCTTAAAGCGCTCGCCGAGCAGCACGTGCCGCACGCGCGCTGCGTGATCCTCATCGAAGCCTGCGAGGAGTCGGGCAGCTACGACCTGCCGCACTACATCGACCATCTCGCCGATCGTATCGGCAAACCGTCGCTCGTCATTTGCCTCGACTCGGGCTGCGGCAACTACGATCAGCTCTGGCTGACGACATCGCTGCGCGGCAATGCCGTCGGCACGCTCACCGTCCGCGTCCTCACCGAAGGCGTCCATTCAGGCGACGCTTCCGGCATCGTGCCCTCGAGTTTCCGCATCGCGCGTCAACTGCTCTCGCGCGTCGAGGACGAGGCGTCGGGCAAGATCAAGCTCGACGAGCTCTACGTCCAAGTCCCGCCGGAACGTATCGAGCAAGCCCGTCAGGCGGCGAAGGTGCTGGGTCCCGACGTCTACGCCAAGCTCCCCTTCGCCGGCGGCACGTTGCCGACGGGCGATGATTTGACCGAGCTTGTGCTCAATCGCACCTGGCGTCCGCAACTCGCCGTCATCGGCGCTGATGGACTGACGCCGGCAGCGAATGCCGGCAACGTCCTGTTGCCCTACACGACCCTGAAGCTCTCCTTCCGCTGGCCGCCGACGCTCGATGCGGACGAAGCGGCCAAGCGGGTCGAGCAGGTCCTGTCCAAGGATCCGCCCTTCAGCGCCGATGTCGACATAAAATTCGAACGCGGCGGCACGGGCTGGAATTCACCGGCCCTCGCGCCCTGGCTAGAGAAGTCGGTGATGCACGCCTCGGAAGTCGCCTTCGGCAAGCCGGCGGTGATGATGGGCGAGGGCGGCTCGATCCCCTTCATGGGCATGCTCGGCGAAAAATTCCCTGAGACCCAATTCGTCATCACCGGCGTGCTGGGCCCTCACTCGAATGCCCACGGCCCGAACGAATTCCTGCACATCCCGACCGGCAAGAAGGTGACGATGGCTATCGCCCAAATCATCGCCGACCACGCCAAGCGAAACGAGCACCACAAGAAGCACTAGGATTTTCTCACCCAATCGCAACACCGCAACATTAGCGGTGTTGCGCCATTTCATCCGCAACGCTGTGTACGCACGCGCGGATTCTCTCACTCCGCCATCACTCCATCACATCGGCAGAACAGAGCCAAAAACTCCATCACATCTCCATCACGCTGTGTATGGACGCGCTCCATCCTCTGTCCGTCATGGCCGGGCTTGACCCGGCCACGCAGTCGACGCGCGTCTGCGCGGCGTAGAGACGGAAATGGGGGAGTGAGCCCGTCAGCGAGAGCGAGGGCTCAAGCGGGTTGCCGGTATCTATTCACATTTCAATGAGCAGGCTCGCGCGCGGCAAGCTTTTCGTTTCGCGCAATCTTGCGCTTACATTGCGAATTTGTCAATATCAAAAAGACACCGATAGGTGTGGTGAAGTGGCGCACGCTAATCCAGATCGACGCGGCGCATCCGCTTGACGGTGCTGCGCTTCTTCTTAGTGTCGATCCGCCGCTCCTTTGAGGCGCGGGTAGGACGCGTCTTCACCCGGGGTGTCGGCCGTATGGCGGCCTCCTGCAGCAAGGCCACTAGCCTTTCCTGCGCGTCTGCCCGGTTGCGCTCTTGCGTGCGATGCTGCTGTGCCACTAGCACGATCACACCCTCCTTCGTCAGCCGTCGCCCGGCCAACCTCTCGGCGCGCGCCCGCATGTCCGCCGGCAGATTCGGCGAGTTTCGGATGTCGAAGCGCAGCTGCACCGAGGTCGATAGCTTGTTGACGTTCTGCCCGCCAGGCCCCGACGCGCGCACGAACGTCTCCTCGATTTCTCCCTCGTCGATTGCGATGCTGTCGGTAATCCGGATCATGGAGGGCACGTTTAGCGGCGATTTGCTCTGACAGCAAAGGCTTGGCACATTCCGCCCGCCAAAAGGGAATCATCGGCCATGACCGCGCTAACCCGCCGCAACGCGTTGCTTCTCACAGCCGCCGGCGTCGTGTCACTCGGCGGGGTGGCTGAGGCTGCCTCCAAGCTGCGCATCTCGATCGCCACCGGCGGCACCGGCGGCGTCTTCTATCCGTACGGCGGCGGCCTGGCGCGCGTCCTCTCGAAACACGTGCCGGACCTGCAGGCGACTGCAGAGGTTACCGGTGGCTCCGTCGACAACGTCAAGCTGATCACCGCGGGTGACGCCGATCTCGGCTTCTCGACGATCGATTCGGCGATCGACGCGCTGCAAGGTGTCGGCCCCTACGCCGACACCGGCCCGCAGAAGATCGCCGCGCTCGCCGTCCTCTACGACAGCTTCGTCCACATCGTCGCCAACGCGAACTCCAAGATCACCAAAGTCGCCGACATGAAGGGCAAGCGCGTCTCGGTCGGCTCCGCGGGCTCCAGCACTGAAACGATGGCCGATCGCTTGCTCGAAGCCGCCGGTCTCGATCCGCAGAAGGACGTGACGCGCGACAATCTCAGCGTCGCCGAATCCGTCTCAGCGCTGAAGGACGGCAAGATCGACGCCATGTACTGGGCCGGCGGCTTGCCGACCTCCGCCATAACAGACCTCGTCACCACCTCGAACATCAAGGTCGTCTTTGTTCCGGCCGCCGACATCGTGGCGAAGCTGAACGCCAAACATCCCGGCATCTATCGCGCCTTCACAATGCCGAAGGCGGTCTACGCCGGCACGCCCGCCGACGTGCCGGGCGTCGGCGTCGCCAACATTCTGTTCGTCGCCGCGAATGCGCCGGCTGCAAACGTCACAAGAATTCTGACCGGCATCTTCGACAACCTCGCGGAGGTGCACAAAATCCATCCTGAGGCGGCCAAGCTCTCGCTGGCAGGCGCGGTGGCAAAGACGCCGCTCGCCTTCCACGCAGCGGCGCTCGCCTTCTACAAGGCGCGCGGCGCGATCAAATAATGTCGGATGCGCCGCAAGCCGCGGTCCCTGTCGATCTGAGCGAAGGCGGTCCCGCGCGAAAGCTGGGGCCCCGCATATCCTGGCTGGTCGCCAGTCTCGCCTTCGTGCTTTCGGCACTCGCGCTGTATTGGACGCAGTACTCGATCGGCACGACGGCCTATCGCGCTGTCTTTCTCGGCCTTGTCCTGACGCTGGCGTTCATCGTCTATCCGGCGCTGCCGGGCCGGGCCAATCGCGATCGCGTCCAAATCATCGATTGGCTGCTGGCGCTCGCTGCCATCGTCGCTCTCGCCTATCTCGCCACCCACATCGAAGCCACCAAAGCCCGTGCCACGCGCCCTCTTGAGATCGAGATTTGGCTCGGCGGTGCCTTGATGCTCTGCGTTCTCGAAGCGACGCGGCGAACGATCGGCTGGATGCTGCCGCTCATCACCGTCGTTTTCCTCGTCTACGCCCTCGCCGGTCCCTACATGCCCGAGCCGCTTGATCACCGCGGCTATTCGATCGCGCGTATCGTCGGCCAGAACTATCTGACGCTCGAAGGCATCTTCTCGACGCCGCTCGACGTTGCCGCCACCTTCATCATCCTCTTCACGATCTACGGCGCGGTCCTCGACAAGAGCGGTGCCGGAAAATTCTTCATCGACTGGTCTTTCGCGCTCTTCGGCAAACGTCCGAGCGCCGCTGCACCAGGCCGCGCCATCGTCGCTTCAGGCTTCTTGCTCGGTACGGTTTCGGGTAGCGGCGTCGCCACCACGGTGACCTTGGCGACGCTCGGCTGGCCGATGCTCAAGCGCTCAGGCTATCCGCCCGAGGTCGCCGGCGGCATGCTTGCGGCCGCAGGCATCGGCGCGTTGCTCTCGCCGCCGACGCTTGGCGCCGCCGCCTTCATCATCGCCGAGTATCTGAAGATCTCGTATTTCGACGTGCTTGTGATGGCAGCCGTTCCAACGCTGCTCTACTACCTGTCTTGCGCGCTGATGGTCGAAGCCGATGCACGCCGCCTCAATGTGCAGCCCGTGAAGACCAGCCATGAGTCGCTTCGTGCACTGACCTGGACGCACGGCTATCACTTCCTATCGCTCGGTGCGATCGCGGTGCTGCTAGCTTGGGGCCTTAGCTCCTTCATGGCCGTTTTCTGGTCGATCGCCATTGGCTTCGCGCTGAGCCTGATCCGACCCGACACGCGCTTGGCGACGTTGCCTGCATCCGTGGCTGGCGTCGTGGTCGCTGCGTTCGCATTGCTGTTCGATGATCGCCTCTCGGCGGCCGTGTTCTGGGGCCTCGCCGCCGCTTGCGCGATCTCGGCCCTTGAGTGGGCATGGGCTCGCCGCGCCAATTTGCGCGCTGAGCCGGCAACGTCACGCTTCGCCGAGGCGCTGGTCGACGGCGGCCGCAGCGTGGTCGCCATCGCCGCGACCTGCGCTTGCGCCGGCATCATCGTCTCCGTCATCTCGCTGACAGGCCTTGGCCTCAAGATTTCCGACTTCATTGTCGAGCTTGGCGGCGGCAACGCCTTCTTCACGATCGTGCTCGCCGCGATCGCGATGTGGATCTTGGGCACGGCTGTGCCGGTGACGGCGTCCTACATCATCGCCGCCGTGACGCTGGCGCCGGCTTTGACCTCGCCTCAAATCGGCGTACCCGAAGCCGCCGCGCACATGTTCTTGTTCTACTATGCGGTGCTCGCCGACGTGTCGCCGCCGACCGCGCTGGCGCCGTTCGCCGCAAGCGCCATCACCCGCGGTGCCCCGTTCCCGACCATGATGCAGGCATGGAAATATTGCCTGCCGGCCTTCCTCGTCCCCTTCATGTTCTGCCTCACGCCGGACGGCATGGGCCTGCTCCTGCAAGGCCAGCCGCTCGACATCATCGTGACGATCATCTCGAGCTGCATCGCCGTTGCCGCCTTGGCGGCAGCCTTCGGCGGCTGGATCATCCGCCGTGCCAACCTCATCGAGCGCATCATCGCCGGCGCCGCCGGCTTAGCCCTGCTCTACGCCGACGCGGGTTCTGACGTGATTGGCCTATTCATTCTAGCTTTGGCCCTCGCGATTCACTCCTATCGCATCGGCGCATCGCCCGCTCCATCAAGTTCCACGTCGCCTTGACAGCCAGGGAACTAGGGCTCGTTTTGTTCGTTTTTATTGCACTCCGGCTCAACAGGGGCGGGTGCGATGCTGCTCGCAGGTTTTCTTCAGCGCGTCATTACCTCAGGCAGGCTCATTCTTCGCGCCGCCGACGGGCGCGAATATGACATCGGGGACACGGGGCCTGTCTGCGTGCGCATGAACCTGCACGACAAAAAGGTCGGGCGCGCTGTGCTCCTCAATCCGCAAATGGCGCTCGGCGAAGCTTATATGGACGGCCGCGTCACCTTCGAAGGTGGTGACGTCGGCGATTTTCTCGATCTTGCCGCGCGCAACTTGGGGACCGGCTATGGCCCGGCGCATTGGCAATGGATCGCCTCGGCACGAAGCTGGATGAAATGGCTCGGTCGCGCCAATACGCTTCGCCGCGCGCATCGCAACGTCGCTCATCACTATGATCTGTCGGGCGCGCTCTATGATCTCTTCCTCGACGACGACAAGCAGTACTCCTGCGCGTTCTTTGAGTCGCCGGCGGATACCCTCGAACAAGCTCAGCTTCAGAAGAAGCAGCGTATCGCCGCAAAGCTCGCGCTGAAGCCGGGCCAGCGCGTGCTTGACATCGGCTCCGGTTGGGGCGGGTTGGCGTTGCATCTGGCGAAACACTATGGCGTTGAGGTGCTCGGTGTAACGCTGTCGGAAGAGCAGCTGAAAGTCGCGCAATTGCGCGCAGCGCAGATGGATCTCGGCGATCGCGTGCAGTTTCGCTTGCAGGACTATCGCAAACTCGATGAGCGCTTCGATCGCATCGTCTCGGTGGGCATGTTCGAGCACGTCGGGATGCACGACTATCCGTGCTTCTTCGCGAAGGTGAAGGAAATGCTGGCCGATGACGGCGTGGCGCTCATTCATTCCATCGGCCGGAGCGATGGCCCCGGCGCGACCAATCCGTGGGCTGCCAAGTATATCTTCCCGGGCGCCTACGCGCCGGCCTTGAGCGAAGTGCTCCCGTCAATTGAACGAACCGGTTTCATCGTCTCCGATATCGAGATTTGGCGCTTGCACTACGCCTATACGCTCGCCGAATGGCGCAGGCGTTTCCGCGCCAATCGCGAAAAGGTGGCGCGCCTCTACGACGAGCGCTTCTGCCGCATGTGGGAATTCTATCTGGCGGGCGCCGAGATCGGCTTCCGCTATCAAGGCACCATGGTCTTCCACGCGCAGCTGATTAAGAGGATCGACACGCTGCCGCTGACGCGCGACTACATGATGCTGGAACGCCCGGACACTATGCCCCTACGCAAGCGCCAACGCTTTCCCGAGCCTGCTGAATAACTAGGAAACGCGGCGCAACAGGTCCGCCGCAAACGTCGACAGCGTGTCGTCGCGCGCGCCCATCACCACAATGCGATCGCCGCTCCTAGCCAATTCGACGATCTTGTCGCCGCACGCCGCACGCTCATGGAACGCAAAGGCCTCATGCCCACGCGCGGCAACGCCTTCGACAATGTCCGCGCTCGTCACCGTGCGGTTGGTCGTGCCGCCGAAATAGACGGGATCCGGCATGATCAGCACATCGCCGGTGCGCATGTTGCTTGCGAAGCAGTCGATGAAGAGATCCTTCATCAAGCGCAGCGGCCCAAAGCCATGCGGTTGAAACATCAGCAGCAGCCGGCCCGGAAATGCATGCAGCGTCGCCAGCGTCGCCGTGATCTTGTCGGGATTGTGCGCAAAGTCGTCGATGACCGTAACGCCCTTCGCCGTGCCCACAACCTCGAGCCGTCGGCGAATGCCACTGAAACCTTCGATCGCCTCCGCCGCTGTCTGCACATCGACGCCTGCCGCGATCGCCGCGCCGATCGCTGCCAGAGCGTTGGCGACATTGTGCGCGCCGGGTACCTTCAGGTGTACCTGCACAACGGCGCCGCCGTCGCGATCCTTGACCTTGAAGCTGACCCCGTCCGGTGCCGGATCGAATTTGCTCGCGAACAGCCGCGCGCGCGAATCGATCAAGCTGAAATCGATGACGTCTTCGGCGGGCAGGTTATTGGCGAGCGCCATCGTCTCTGCGTTGTCGCGGTTCAGTACAGCCGTCTTCGCTTTCGCGATGAAGTCCCGGAACAGCGTCCTGAGCTCGTCGAGCGATTTGTGGTCGAGCGACACGTTGTTGAGCACCGCGATCTTCGGATGATAGCGCGCGATCGAGCCGTCGCTCTCGTCAACCTCGCTGACAAAGACATCGCCCTTGCCGACGAGCGCGCTCGCGAACGGCGTCGAGGCGGTGACGAAATTCTTCATCACCGCGCCGTTCATCACCGTCGGATCGCGCCCAGCTTTATGCAGGATCCAGCCGAGCATCCCGGTGGTCGTCGATTTGCCACTCGTGCCGCCAACCGCGATGCCGACCGGCGCCGCGTTGAAGAGTTGCGCCAGCAACTCCGCGCGCGTCATCAACTGCGCGCCGACGCGCCGTGCGGACTGTACGTCCGGCACAGTCTGCTCGACCGCTGCCGAAGTGACGACAATCTGCTCCGCCCGCGTCACGCCGCTGCCGTCTTGCGCGTAAAGCTTGATGCCCCGTGCGCGCAGAAATTCGAACTTGTCGGCCGTCCGCCCCTGATCGAGCGCCCGGTCCGAGCCTTCGACCGCGAAACCGCGCGCCTGCACGATCAACGCTAACGGCAGCATGCCGCTCCCGCCGATGCCGCAGAAGAAATAGGGTCTGTTTTGAGTCATCGCCTAAAGGTTACAAACTGAGCGCGATTCGGACAAAGCGAGATTGGCCACCATGGCCGCAAAGCCCTTGAGAATTGGTATCGTTGCGCCCGCCTCGCGCATCGATCAGGCGCTCGCCGAGCGTGTGACCGCGCTGGCCGATGCGACTTACGGCAAGCGCGTCGAGCTTTTCTTTCATCCTCAATGCTTCCTGTCGAGCGGCCATTTCGCCGGGGACGACGCCGCGCGGGCCAAGGCTTTCCTTGAGGTTGCCAACGATCCTGCCTTCGACATCATGTGGGTCGCCCGCGGCGGCTACGGCTCGTGCCGCATTCTGGAACTGGTCGCGCCGCATCTCGAGCGCGCCGCAGTCAACAAGTCCTACGTCGGTTATAGCGACGCCGGTTCGCTGCTCGCGCTGATGTACCAGCGCCGCGCCCGCGGCGTGATCCACGCGCCGATGCCCGCGGACATCAAGCGCGACGGCGGCGAGGCTGCGGTCAAACGCGCGCTGAGCTACCTCGTCGAACGCGCCGCCGGCACGGTCGAGCCCACCGTCAACACCACCGGCTATCCGCTCGCCGCCTTCAACATCGTGATCCTGAGCAAACTCCTCGGCACACCCTACGAACCAGACCTCACCGGCCACATCTTGATGCTCGAGGACGTCTCGGAAGCGATGTACCGCATCGACCGGTCACTCTTTCACATCACCAGCAACCCACGTATTCGCAAGCTCGCCGGCATCCGCCTAGGCCGCTGCACCGACATTCCCCCCAACGACCCCGACTTCATCGAAAACGAAGTCCAAGTCATCGAACGCTGGTGCACCCGCTCCGGTATCCCTTATTTGGGCCGCGCCGACATCGGCCACGACGTCGACAACAAGGTCGTGCCTTTCGGCCCCCCACCGATCGTCTGACATCCAAGACGGCGCCCCACTACTCCCCTCTCCTGCGTCGTGGCCGAGTCGGTGCGTCATCGAGAGGGCTGAGCGTATTTGGCCACGGTGCGGGAGAGGGGCCGGGGGTGAGGGTGCCTCGCCGCACGCTCAACGCTTTGATACGAACCAGAGCTTCGTGCGCGATGGCCTCGGCAATTAGATTCACGTCGGCTAGCTCATTCTCAATGTCATATCGAACGACATCGAAGCCCAAGACGCGAAGCAGCCGATCGCGCTCCGCATCCTTCGATTTCCGAAACGCATGCCAATAGCCGTCGACCTCGATTAGCAACCGCGCGTCGACGCACGCGAAATCCGCGAAGTACGGACCAACCGGATGCTGACGCCGAAACTTTAGTCCTAACGCGCGGCGATCCCGCAACTCGAGCCAAAGCTTGTGCTCGAGATCAGTCTCATTCTGCCGAAGTCGCCGCGCAATCCGCGTGATCTTCTTGTTGCGCATCGCACCCTCACCCCCGGCCCCTCTCCCGCCCCGCCACCAAATGAGCAGGACTTGAGAGGGTGCGACCAGGAATGCGCCGATTTGGTGGCGGCGCAGGAGAGGGGAGACAGACTGTTACGGATTAGTTTGTGCGGTTTGATGGCTGCTGAGAAACGCCGCCACACGCGCCTGCGCGTTCAGCCGGATATCCATATGGAACAGCGGATAATCCATGCCGTGATAGTTCTTCTTGAGGAACGAATAGCGCCCCAGGGGGCCATTCACCTGATCGGCGACGTAGAGCACGCCGTCGGCGCGGCACTCGGCCCACGTTAGATTCTTGATCGGCGCTTCGAGCGGTTTAAACACCGTGCCCTTCGGTGTGTCACTGCCCCACATCTCGAAGGCGAAGGTGCCTGAGCCGACCACCGCACCTTGATGCATGGCAGCGTCGGCGCGAGGTCCGTCGCGCAGCCACGACAGCGGATTGATGCAGAGCAGCTTCTCTTTGTACTGCCCAACCTCAGGCGCGCCACCGTCGCCGAATGTCGCCCAATGGATCACACATTTGGTGTCGGTCGCGCTGGCGCAGGCGTGCACGGTCTTGAGCGACGCGACTGCGTTGTCCGAGATCGCATTGCCGATCAGATATGCCGCCACCATACGATCGGCGAGCGGGGTGCCGTCGATCTTCTCCTTCACCAGGCGGAAGCCGTGATCGGTACCCTGACTGTGGCTCGCGATGATGAACGGCCGCCCTTTGCTGTGATGCTCGAGGAAATAGTCGAACGCGCGCACGACGTCGGCATAGGCAAAGTCCATCGCCTTCTGCGCGATGTCATCCGGCGCGCCCATGTAGCGGAAGATCGAAGCTTCGCGATAACGCGGCGCGTAGACCGTGCAGCAGCTGTTAAACGCACTCGCCTGGTTCGCCATCATCCATTTGGTGTTCTCTTCCGTCGCGGTATTGGGATCTATCGTCGAATTCCAATCGCCGCCGCGCAGATAACCGGTCGGATGAATGAAGAAGACATCGACCGCGCGCTCGCCCGTCGCCGCCGTAACTCCCGCGGGGATGTAATCCGCGAAGCTCGGCGTGCCCGGCAGCGCGGCCCAACTCGACGCCTGCGCGTAGTCCGGATCGGGCGCGTGATACTTGGGATCCCAGCCGTGGTTCGGCTTATTGAGCCACACGATCACGTTGAACGTGTTGCCGGTGAAATAGATCGCCGCCGCGCCGCCAACGACGATGACGAGCAGCAGGCCCAGAATGCGCAACAAAGTCCTCACGAGCGTCTTCCCCTTGCCTTTTCTTTGGCCGCAAGGAGAGCAGAGCCCAAACTGCCCGGCAACGGGGCGTTTTAGCTCACCGCGTAGAGATTCCCGTCGGTCGAGCCGAAATAGATGACGCCATCTGCAACAACCGGCGACGACAACACCGCCCCGACGCTCATCATCCGCTGCACGCCCGACACCATCTCGTCATAGAAATTGCCTTTGAACGCCGCCGCGTAGTTCGGCGTGCCGTCTGGCTTGGTCAGCGTGGGTCCGTTCTGCTTCGAGGCTTCAGTCTGAAATGTCGCCGCCAGACTCTGCGCCTTGAGGTCGATCGCCAGCACCTTGCCGGCATGCGAACCGATGAAGAGCGTATCGCCGACCAGTGCGGGCGACGAGAACATCGGCCAGCCGCTGAAGTTGAGCTTCGTCACCGGCGCGCCGCTCTTCGCATCGAGCACATGCAAGAGCCCCGTGTCCGACGTCGCAAAGTAGACGCGCCCGCCGCGCACCGCCGGCGAGGTGATCACCCAAGAGCCCTTGTTGTCGAACGCCCAAAGCTGCTGCCCGGTCTTCGCGTCGACGGCGTAGAATTTGGAATCGCGGCAGCCGAAATAAACGACGCCGTCGACGACCGCAGCCGACGACTGAATGCCGACCTGATTGTGGATGACGGCATCCTCGCCCGTCTTGAAGCGCCACCGCTGCGCGCCGGTCGCCGCGTCGAGCGCGTAGAAATAACTGTCCCAGCTCCCGACATATACGACGCCGTCGGCGACGGCCGGCGAAGCATGCACGACATCGCCCGTCTGCATCTTCCACTTCACCGCGCCGCTCGCGGCATCGAGCGCGTAGACATTGCCGTCACCGCCGCCGAAATAGACCAGCCCGTTCACGACGACGGGAGACGAAAGATAGAAATCGAACGGATCGGGCATCGTCTCGGCGGCCGGCGCAGAGCCATGGAGCCGCTTCGCCGCAAACCGCCGCTCGCCGCCCGTCGCGAACGTCCATTTCACCGCGCCGCTCGCCGCCTCGACCGCATAGAAATTGCCGTCGTAGCTACCGAAATAGACGGTGCCGTTCGCGACAGTAGGCGAAGACGTGATGCGTGCCTTGGTCTCGTACGCCCAGCGCTGTGCGCCGGTCGCCTGATCGACGGCGTAGAGCTTGTTGTCGGTGCTGCCGACGAACACGACGCCCCCCGCGATCGCGGGGGATGAGATCACCTGACCCTTGGTCTCGAACTTCCATTTGACGCCGCGCAGCGTAGGCAAGCGCGCGCTCTCATAGACGCCCGAATGATTGGCATCGCCCCGAAACGTCGCCGTACCTGCGAATGCAGGCGCGACCAGCGCGCACAGAGACACGACGATCAGTGAGATTCGCATGGAACGCCCCCGCGTTAACGATTGAATCCATCGGGCGCTCGCACGTGCTCGAAGTCCATATGCACGCGGCTCAACTCACGGTGATCGTTCCGCTCAAATGTGTCAGCAACGCTGGGCGATCGACAAACTGTTGCAGCGCCTCGCGCTTATGTGAATCCGTTTTCATCCGCGAACGGTTGCTCTCACGCCGTTGTGACTTCAAAAACAACCATACGCCCTCGCAAAGTCGCCAGGGCTGCTGTGAAGGCTGGAGGGTCTGGGGTTGCGCGGATTTACCGCCGCAAGTTTGAAGAGTCCCGCGGCTGTGGCTGTCGGGGTCGCCGTCACGATTCTATTCGGCATCTTCTCGCTTCGCGAACTGCCGATCCAACTCTTCCCCGACATCGACCGCCCGCAGATCGGCATCGCCACCGGCTGGCGCGTCGCCACCCCAGCTGAAGTCGAAGCGCAAATCATCCAGCCCGAGGAGGAGGTGCTGCAAGGCATCGCTGGCCTGACCGAGATGCGCGCCTTCGTCGGCTCGAACGGTGGCTACATCGCGCTCACTTTCCAAATCGGCACCGACATGAGCCAGACGCTCGTCGATGTCATCGGCCGCCTCAACCGGGTGCCCTCGCTGCCGGCCGACGCCGAGCGCCCCTTCGTCCAGCTCGCCAACACCCAGGATTCGAACTCCTCGCTCCTCTACGTCTTCATGCAGGCCCTGCCGGGCAATCAGCGCAACGTCGAGAGCTTCGAGCCCTGGCTCCGCTACTCCGTCGCGCCCCGCATCAAGGCAATCAAGGGCGTCGGCAGCGTCGAACTCAACATGGTCGGCGCCGAGCAGGAACTGCAGATCGTCTTCGACCCGATGCGGGCCGCCCAGCTCGGCATCCAAATTCCAAAGGTCGCCGGCCAAATCTCCGGCTCGGAAGACATTTCCGGCGGCAGCCTCGACGTCGGCCGCCGCCGCTTCGGCCTTTCCTTCCGCGGCCGCTACTCGGTCGAGCAGCTCAAAGAGCTGATCCTGGAATGGCGCGACGGCAAGCCGATCAAGCTCGGCGACATCGCCGATGTGAAGATCGCCCCCGGCAAGCGCAACTCCTTCGCCTATCAGAACGGCAACCCGGCCCTCGGCTTCCGTGTCGTTCGCGAGTCCGGCGCCAACGTCTTGGCCACCGTCACGGCCGTGAAGGAAGAGCTCCAGAAGATCAACGAGACGATCGCCAAGGAGCAGGGCGTCACCTTCCAATATTCGTTCGACCCGTCGCACTTCATCAATCAGTCGATCGAGATGCTGACGCGCGACCTCATCCTCGGCATCATCCTGGCCGTCGGCGTGCTTTGGTTTTTCATGCGCGAGTGGCGCGCGACGGTCATCATCTCCGCCGCGATCCCGATCTGCCTCTTCGCCGTCGTGATCCTGCTCGACTTCTCGGGCCGCACGCTCAACATGGTTTCGCTGGCGGGTCTTGCCTTCACCACAGGCATGGTCCTCGACGCCGCCATCGTCGCCTTCGAGAACATCCTGCGCCTGCGCGAAAACGGCATGCCGGCTGCAGAGGCCGCGCAGAAGGGCACCGACCAAGTCTGGGGCGCGCTCCTCGCATCGACCGCGACCAACATCGCGATCTTCGTGCCGGTCATCTTCCTCAAGGACGTCGAAGGTCAGCTCTTCGCCGACCTGTCGATGACCATCGCCTTCTCGGTTTTCATCTCCCTCATCGTCGCGATCACCGTCGTGCCGATGCTCTCGGTGCTGTTCCTGAAGACGCGGCCCAAGATCCCGGAGTTCGCGCACGTCTGGCACGCCATCACCAACTACGTCATGACGACGACCGCGACGCCGATGCGGCGTTGGGTTTGGATCGGGGTGCTCATCGGCGGCTCGGCGGTCCTGACCTTCGTCCTGATGCCGAGCTTGCAATATCTGCCCGACGTCAAACGCGCCGCGATCGACACCTTCTTCCGCTTGCCGAACGCCGTGACGATCCAATTCACCGAGGAAGAGCTCGCCACGCGCCTGATCGCGCGTCTGCAGCCCTACATGAAGGGCGAGAAGCAGCCCAAGCTCAAGAACTACTACGTCATGAGCTACGGCCCCGGCGACCTCGAGATGGCCGTGCGCGTCGAGGATGACTCGCAGCTCAAGACGATGCTCGACATCGTCAAGAACGAGATCCTGAAGGACCTTCCCGACACGCAAGCCTTCCCCGCGGTCGGCTCGCTCTTCGGCGGCTTCGACGAGGGCGGCGGCGTCGTCATGAACGTCCAGTCGACCGATCCGGAAGCGATGCGCGCCGCAGCGAAGAAGGCCGTCGATCTGATGCAGAAGCGCTTCCCGGATTCGATCGTCAATCCGAACCCGTCGCTCGAATACGATCAGCCCGAGATTCGCATCACGCCGGACGATCGCGCCATCAGCCAAGTCGGCTGGACCCGCGCGCAGGTCGGCCAGCTCATTCCCGCGTTCAACGAGGGTCTCTATGTCGGCCGCCGTTACGACGGCGACAAACGTCTTTACATGATCATGAAGACGAAGCCCGTGACGTCGCTGAGCGAACTCGCGGCAATGCCGGTCGCAACGCCGAACGCCGGTGTCGTGCCGCTGGGCCAGCTCGTCTCCATGCGTCAGACCTTGGCACCGGGCAACCTCTATCGCCTCGATCGCAGCCGCACGATCGGCATCTTCTTCAAGCCGCCAGACAACATGGCGCTGCAAGACGCGATGAACATCGTGCGCGAGGAAGTCGAGCCTGAGGTCAAGAAGCTGCTGCCGGGCGACGGCCGAGTCTTCTACGGCGCAGCCGCAAATCACATGGACAACGCCCTGCTCACAATGGGCAAAAATTTCGGCCTCGCCGTGCTGCTGCTCTTCTTGATCATGGCGGCGCTGTTCCGCTCGATGTGGGATGCAGCGATCGCGACGATCGCGCTGCCGCTCGGCACTGTCGGCGGCGTCGCGGCTTTGCAGCTCACCAACGTCTTCGTCTTCCAGCCGCTCGATTTGCTGACGATGATCGGCTTCATCATCGTGCTCGGCCTCGTCGTCAACAACACGATCCTGCTCGTCGCGCGCACGCGTCAGGCGGAGGCCGAAGGCATGTCGCGTCTCGAAGCGGTACGCTCGAGTCTCGAGACGCGGCTGCGCCCGATCTTCTCGTCGACGCTCACGGCCATTTTCGGCATGTTGCCGCTTGTCGTCATTCCCGGCTCAGGCTCGGAGATCTACAGAGGCCTCGGCGCCGTCATCGTCGGCGGCTGTCTCATCAGCCACGTTTTCACGTTGATCCTGATCCCCGCCATGCTACGCATCGGCGAGAGCAAGACGATGGAAGGTGAAGAACCCGCCGTCGAGCCCCTTCCCAGACCGCAACCAAGACCATTGAGAGCTGCTGCCGAATGATGTCGCGTCGTAACTTCATTCTCGGTGGTTCGGGTGCGCTGCTGGTGGCGGCCCTCGTGGCAGGCGTGTGGCTAATGTTGCCGGGCGCGAAGGACAAACCCGCCGACGACACAAAGCCTGCCGTCAGCGACGCGGAGTTGCCGCAAGTTGCTGTGGCTCAGGTGAAGACTGTTCGTCTCGCGCCGCAAGCCTCGTTCCCCGGCACGGTGATGTCGCGCAACGACTCGAAGCTTGCCTCCGACGTCAACGGCCGCGTCGAATGGGTGGCCGAAGTCGGCACCGCCGTGAACAAGGACGATGTCGTCGCGCGCCTCGACAAGCGCATGGCTCAGATGCAGCGCGATGCCGACAAGGCGAACGTCACACGCCTTGAGGCCGTCGTGAAATTCGATCGCGGCCAGGCCGATCGCATGGCCCAGCTGTTGGAGAAGGGTGCCGTTTCCAAGTCGACGCGCGATCAATCGATCTCGACCCGCGACAGCGACGTCGCCGCTCTGGCCGCCGCCAAGTCCGCGCTCGATCGTTCGCAATACCGTCTCGACCACGCCGACATCCGCGCGCCGTTCGCCGGCCGCGTGGTCGCGCGCCTGATCAACGCCGGCGAATATGCCAATGAGGGCCGCGACATCGTGCGCCTCGTGGCACTCGACGAAATAGAGATCACCGCGCAGATTCCGATCACTTCGATGCAGCATCTGCGCGAAGGCATGAACATCCCCTGTCTGATCAACAACAAGCCGGTCGACGCGGTCGTGCGCACCGTCGTCCCCGTAGGCGACTATCTGAGCCGCCAGGTCGAAGTGCGTCTGACGTTGAAGTCTAACGCAGCCTTCGTGGGCGATGCGGCGAAGGTGCTGGTGCCGTCGGCTGAGGTGCGCACCGTGCTCGCCGTGCCGCGCGACGCGCTGATCCTGCGCGAGGACAACACCTATCTCTTCAAGGTCGACAAGGAGAACACCGCGCAGCGCATCGCTGTCGGCTTGGGCTCCGAAGACGGCGATATGGTCGAAGTCTCCGGCATGCTGAAGGAAGGCGAGCGCATCATCATTCGCGGAGCCGAGCACATCGAAAGCGGCCAGAAGGTTCGTCTTGAGACCGCCAGCGCCTCCGGCGGCGTCCAAGGTATGCGCAACGTCGCCAACGCTCCGAGTTGAGCCTTAGCGCACCGCGACGCCGGCGAAGAACGCATCGAATAACGCGTCGATCACCGCCTTGAGTGTCATCGGTCCCTTCGGGTCGAACCAGCGCGCTAAACCGTTGAACGCATCGAACATCGCCATGGCGAGGATGCGGTCGTCGCAGCGCCGGATCGAGCCGTCTTTGATGCCGTCGGTGATCATGCGTCGCACAGCTTGGTTGATCGCGCGTCGTCCCGCGACGTTTCGTTGCCGCGTCTTCGATTCGAAGTCGCGCGGTTGCGTTTGCACCAGACAACGTCCGAAGTCCTCGCAGATCATCGTGCCGTAAGCGCGGAAGAAATGCCTTAAGCGCTCGAGCCCCGGGGTGTCCTCATCACTTTGGCTCAGTGCGTCTTTGAGCGCCGCGAGTGCCAATTCCCCGCACGCGAACAACAGTTCGTCCTTGCTGCGCGCATAGTAGTAGAGCGCGGGCTTGGTGACGCCGAGTTCGTCGGCAACGTCTTCGAGCGTCGCGAGCTGAAAGCCCTTGCGGTTGAAGGTGCGCGCCGCCGCGGTCAGCACTTCGAACCGTCGCTGGTCGAACTTCTCGCGCGAACCGAGGCTGCCGCGCGGCCGACCAGCGGTTCGCACGGCCGGCTTCTGGGCAGATTTGCTGGCTGAACCCGGCATGTTCGGCATGTCCCCTCGCGCAAATCGCGCTTGACTCCGAGGGCCAATGTAATTTTTACTTACCGGACAGTCAAAATAATTCGACAGGACAAGCGGCCCCGTGCACGACTCCAAATGGATGACGGAAGAGCTGCGCCTTCTCGCCGACAGCGCGCGCCGCTTTCTTGAGCGTGAGCTCGTCCCCCACCGTGAGAAGTGGGAGCAGCGGGGCGTCGTCGATCGCGAGGCTTGGCTCAAGACGGGCGCGGCAGGTCTTCTTTGCACCAGCATCCCCGAGGAATATGGCGGGGCTGGCGGCACGCGCGGCCACGATCTCGTCATGCGCGAGCAACTGTCTCGCGCGGGCTTGGCCGGCGGCTTCGGCACGGGCACCGGCGTCCATTCCACCATCGTCGCCCACTACATCCTCAACTACGGCACCGAGGAGCAGAAGCAGCGCTGGCTCCCGGGCATGGCGACGGGCGAGATCATTGGCGCTATCGCGATGACGGAGCCGGGCGCCGGTTCAGATCTCCAAGGCATCCGCACGAGCGCGCGCCGCGACGGCGACAGTTACGTGATCAACGGCCAGAAGACCTTCATCACCAACGGCCAGAACGCGGATCTGATCATTGTCGCGGCCAAGACCGACACCGCCGCACGCGCGCATGGTGTCTCGCTTCTAGCGGTGGAAGCCGCCAGAGCAGACGGTTTCAGGCGCGGGCGCAATCTCGACAAGATCGGCATGCACGCGCAGGACACCTCGGAACTCTTCTTCGATGACGTCCGCGTTCCGCTCGAAAACCTGCTCGGCGGCGTCGAAGGGCAAGGCTTCACGCAACTCATGGTTCAGTTGGCCTGGGAGCGCATCGCCTGCGCCTACGGCTCGCTGGTCGCGATGGAGCGCGCGGTCGAAATGACCACGGCCTACGTCAAGGAGCGCACAGCCTTCGGCAAACGCCTGCTCGATTTTCAGAATACGCAGTTCAAGCTTGCGGAAGCCAAAACCCAAGCGGTCGTCGCCCGCACCTTCGTCGACGAATTGATCGTCCGCCTGCTCGCTGGCAATCTCGATCCGACGACGGCGGCGATGGCGAAGTGGTGGGTGACGGACACCGGCTGCAAGGTCATCGACGAATGCCTGCAGCTCTTCGGCGGCTACGGTTACATGCGCGAATACCCGATTTCGGAGATCTGGACCGACGCGCGGGTGCAAAAGATCTTCGCCGGCACCAACGAAATCATGAAGCTTTTGATCGCGCGCACGCTGTGACGCGGGTCCCACCTTTGACGCAAAGGAGACGATGAAATGACCAACAAAGCTCAAGTCGCAGGCGTGGGAATGATCCCCTTCACCAAGCCCGGCGCCAGCGAAAGCTATGACGTGATGGGCGCGAATGCGGTGCGCGCCGCGCTCAAGGACGCCGGCGTTCCCTATGACAAGGTCCAGCAAGCGTATGTCGGCTACGTCTATGGCGACTCGACCTGCGGTCAGTCGGCGCTCTATCCGGTGGGTTTGACCGGCATCCCGATCGTCAACGTCAACAACAACTGTTCGACCGGTTCGACCGCGCTCTTCCTCGCCCGCCAAGCCGTTGAGAGCGGCGCCGTCGACTGCGCGCTTGCGCTCGGCTTCGAAGAGATGAAGCCCGGCGCGCTCGGTTCATCCTTCCGCGACCGCAAGCCGCCCATGGAAATGCACATCGCCGGCATGTTGCGCGCACAGGGCTACGACAAGGAAGCGCCCGGCGCCGCGCAATATTTCGGCGGCGCGGGTCGCGAGTATTCCGAGAAATACGGCACCAAGCGCGAGACCTTCGCCAAGATTTCCGAGAAGGCGCGCAAGCACGCCGCCAACAATCCCTTCGCCATCTTCCGCGATCCGCTGACGGTCGAAGAGATCATGGCCTCGAAGCAAATCTTCGGGCCGCTGACGCGCTATCAATGCTGCCCGCCGACCTGCGGCGCCGCAGCCGCCATCGTCGTCTCGCCCGCATTCGCCAAAAAGCACGGGCTCAAGGGTGTCGAGATCGTCGCCCAGACCATGACGACCGATACCAAACAGGCCTTCGACGGCGACTCGATGATCCATCTCATCGGCTACGACATGGCGCGCAACGCCGCGGACTATGTCTACGAGAAGGCGGGCCTCGGCCCGAACGACGTCGACGTCGTCGAGCTGCACGACTGCTTCACCGCCAACGAGCTCTTGACCTACGAGGCGTTGCGCCTCACCGGTGACGGTACGGCCGAGAAATTCATCTGGGACGGCGATAACAGCTATGGCGGCAAGGTTGTGACCAATCCGTCGGGCGGTCTCCTGTCCAAGGGCCACCCGCTCGGCGCCACCGGCCTTGCTCAATGCACTGAACTCGTTTGGCAGCTGCGCGGCCAAGCCGACAAGCGCCAGGTCGACGGCGCCAAGGTCGCGCTGCAGCACAATCTCGGCCTCGGCGGCGCCTGCGTCGTCACCATGTACCGCAACGCGTGAGGCGAGGGCGATGATCGACAAGAAATTCATCGGCACGGAATCGCCGCCCGTCACCATCGAGGTCGAGAAATATCCGATCCGCTTCTTTGCGCTGTCGATCGGTGAAACCAATCCGATCCACACCGATGAGGCGGCCGCAAAAGCGGCCGGCTATCGCTCGCTGGTTGCACCACCCACCTATGCGTTCTGCCTCAATAGCATGGCTGGGCAAGGCGGCGGCGCACGCAATTCGCTCTATCAGGAAATGGGCGTCAACATGGCGCGCGTTCTACACGGCGAGCAGAGCTTCACCTATCACAAGCCGATCGTCGCGGGCGACGTGCTCACCTTTCGCCCGAAGATCGTCGACATCTACGACAAGAAGAACGGCGCCTTGGACTTCATCGTTCAGGAAACCGCCGTCACCAATCAGCGGGGCGAGCGCGTCGTCGATACGCGCACCGTCATCGTCGTGCGCAACTAGGAGCAAGACCATGGCGCTACCCAAATTCGACGCGGTCAAAGTCGGCGACGCAATTCCGGTCTTCATTACCAAGCCCATCACCCGCACGACGCTCGCGCTTTATTGCGGCGGCTCCGGTGATCACAACCCGCTGCATGTCGATACCGATTTCGCGAAGATGGCGGGCCTTCCCGATGTCATCGCTCACGGCATGTTGTCGATGGCCTATCTCGGCCGTGCCGTGACCAATTGGGCGCCGCTCGACCGGGTCCGCAGCTACAATGTGCGCTTCGCCGCGATGACCCAGGTGCAAGATGTCGTCACCTGCTCAGGTCGCATTGCCGAGACGCTGACCGTCAATGGCGAGAATCGCGTGCGCCTAGAGCTCGAGGCGAAGACACAGAGCGGCACGGTCACGCTGCAAGGCGAAGCGATCGTCGCGCTCTAGAAACCCAATTCACGGAGAACCGAAATGGCAAAAGGCAAACTGGACGGAAAGGTCGCATTGGTGACCGGCTCGGGCCGCGGCATCGGCCGCTCGATAGCGCTCAAATTCGCGAGTGAAGGCGCCAACGTGGTTGTCAACGATCTCGACGCGGGCCCCGCAGAGGAGGTAGTCGCCGAGATCAAGAAGATGGGCGGAGAAGCCGTCGCCTGCGCCGGCAGCGTCGCCGCCGCCGACTTCGGCGACCGCTTCGTCAAGACCGCGCTCGACCGCTATCGCGGCCTCGACATCATCGTCAACAACGCCGGCTACACCTGGGACAACGTCATCCAGAAGATGACCGACGAGCAATTTCAAGCGATGCTCGACGTCCACGTAACCGGCCCGTTCCGCATCCTGCGCGCCGCCGCCGAACCGATCCGCATCTTCTCTAAGAAGGAAGCGGATGAGGGCCGCGAGGTCTTCCGCAAGGTCGTGAACATCTCGTCGATCTCGGGCACGACCGGTGGTCCTGGCCAAGCCAATTATTCCTCCGCCAAGATGGCGATCATCGGTTTGACCAAGACGCTGGCCAAGGAGTGGGGACGCTACAAGGTCAACGTCAACGCGGTCGCCTACGGCTACATCCAAACGCGTTTGACCCAGCCGCTGCAGAGCGGCGAAGCGACGATCAACGTCGAGGGCAAGGAGATCAACGTCGGCGTTCAGGCCAACCGCTTGGCCGGCATGAATCAGATGATCCCACTCGGCCGCGGCGGCACGCCGGAGGAAGCGGCCGGCGCCGTCTACATGTTCACGATTCCGGAATCGAACTACGTCACCGGTCAGACCATCGTCTGCGGCGGCGGCTACGGCCACGTGATGTAACTATGCGTCTGACGCAAGGACTTCACCGCGCTGTACAAACGCGCGGGAACGAAACGGCGACGATCTTCGGCGAGCGCCGCCGGACTTGGAGCGAGATACGCGACCGCGTGGCTCGCCTCGCCTCGGGGCTCGTGGCGCGCGGTCTAAAGCGCGGCGATCGCGTCGGCGTCATCTCGCTGAACAGCGACCGCTTCATCGAAGCCTATTTCGCGACCTGGTGGGCCGGCGGCGTGATCATGCCGTCCAACACGCGGTGGGCCGTGCCTGAGCACAACTACGCGCTTAGCGACAGCGGTACGACGATCCTCCTGCTCGATCGCAATTTCGCAAAGCTGCTGCCGGAGCTTGCAGCAGCAAACACCTTGCGCAGCGTGATCCTGCTGGACGACGGCGAGCCGGCGCCCGGCACCGAATCGGTCGATGCCGTCATCGAAGCCGCGCACCCCATGGCCGATGCCTGCGGCTGCGGCAATGATCTCGCGGGCCTCTTCTACACGGGCGGGACCACCGGCCGGTCGAAGGGCGTGATGCTCAGCCACGACAGCCTGATCTCGAACTTCCTGTGCGCCAGCGGAATGCTGCCCTACAGCAGCGAGCCGATCTTCCTGCACTCGCCGCCGATGTTTCATCTGGCCGACGCCGCCGCCGTCATCGGCGTGACGATGCGCGCGGGCCAGCACGTGGTCATTCCCTTCTTCAGCCCCGAGAATGTGGTCAAGGCGATCGAACGCCACCGCGTCACCGACGCCGTGTTCGTGCCGACGATGTTCGCGATGCTGCGTGAGTATCTGGCGTCTCATCCGGCCGATCTGAGCAGCATGCGCCATATCCGCTACGGCGCTTCGCCGATCTCCGAGACGCTGCTGCGCGGCGCGATGGCGATGTTTCCCAACGCCGAGTTTGCGCAAGCCTACGGTCAGACCGAGCTGTCGCCCGCGGCGACGGCGCTCGAGTGGCGCTTTCACAAACCGGGCGCAAACGGAAAGTCGTATCTGCGCTCGGCCGGCCGCGCGATCTTCGGCATCGATGTGCGTATTGTCGACGACCAAGTGCGCGAGTGCTCTATCGGCACCGTCGGCGAAATCGCCGTGCGCAGCCCCGGCAATATGCTCGGCTACTGGAATCAACCCGAGCTCACGCGCAAGACCATCGTCGACGGCTGGGTGCGTACCGGCGACGCCGGTTACATGGACGAGGAAGGCTTCGTCTATCTCGTCGATCGCGTGAAGGACATGATCGTCTCGGGCGGCGAGAACGTCTATTCGGCCGAAGTTGAAAACGCGCTCTCAGCTCATGCCGCCGTCGCCGAATGCGCCGTCATCGGCGTGCCCGACGACAAATGGGGCGAACGCGTCCACGCCATCGTCCGCTTGAAGGACGGCACTGCGGCCTCGACTGACGATCTCATCGCACACTGCAAGGCGCTGATCGCCGGCTACAAGTGCCCTCGTTCGGTTGAGTTGCGCGCAGCGCCGCTACCGCTCTCAGGCGCCGGCAAAATCCTCAAGACCGAGCTGCGCAAGCCTTATTGGGAAGGGCACGAGCGGCGCATCGGGTGACGCCTAGTAAGGCAGCTTCCCGCGCAGCTGCAGCGTGAACGAGATCACGCGATCGGCCGTGAGATCGGCACTGCACTGCGTGGTGATCACGCCTTCAGCCGACCCGCCTTGCGCTTCCGCGCGATGGAAGTTGCACTCCGCATCTACCCATTTCGTCCAGGCAGCATTCGCAGCGGCGAGCTCTTTGGCACGATAAGGATCACGCTTGGCGAGATCGGCGCTGCGCGCTTTGAGCAGCGCAGCCCACGCCTCACCCTCGCGGTCGTTGCACATGACGAGACCGAGCGTTGAGTCCCGATTGTCCGGCTCTTGAGTGCAAGGCGTGAACACGATGCGCTTGCAGGCGCTCATCGCCTCGACCGTCTGCGCAGCCGTCAAGCACGCCTCGATCATCGGCCGCGCGCGCTCGCGCCCAAGCGTCGCTTCAGGCGACTCATCCCCTGCCGCCGGCAACACCATCGCCAGCACTCCCGCTACGGCGCTCACCGCAATCACTGTCCGACGCATGCGTTAATCCCCGGCTCCAATTCGCCTGATCAGCCCACAGCGCGGTATGCGGGTTAAAGGGCAGGTCGGCCGCCGATATGGTTGAGATTAGAAACGCTAATGCCCGGGATCGGCGAAAATTGTTCCGCCGGTGTATCGCCATGGCCACACGAGGCCCGATTAATCGACGCTTGTAACAGGACAGCGTTGATCATTTCGTCAGGGAGTCGCAGGCTTTTAGCCGGAAAGCGCGGTCCGTGTGGGACGGGCACGCGCGCGTTTCGTTGCTTCGTGGGGGGCACATTTTCATGAAAGTCAGATCGATTCTGCTTGGCACCGTTGCCGGGCTCGCGCTCGTTGGAACAGCGAACGCCGGACAACTTCCCGGCTGGTACATCGGCATCGAAGGCGGCGCGAATTGGGTCGACGACGTCGACGCTCGGGCAGTCACAGTGAGTGGCAGCACCTCGCAAGGCACGGTCGGCTTTGACACCGGCTGGGCCGTTCTCGCGACGGTCGGCTATTCCTTCCAAAATCACTTCAGGATTGAAGGTGAGGTCGGTTATCGGCACAACGGTTTGAACGGTAGCCTCATCACGACGTCGGGTTCGCCGACCGCGCTGACCGGCGACTTTGATGAACTTAGCCTCATGGCGAATGTCCTCTACGACTTCCAGCTCGGGTCTAGGACCGTGCTGTCGTTGGGCGTCGGCGCCGGTATGGACAATGCGAACCTGAAGACTGGCGGTCTCGACGCGGACGATTGGGCCTTTGCCTACCAGGGTATCGCGGGTCTCGCCTACAACCTCAGCGCCAAGACTCAGTTGACCTTGAACTATCGCTATTTCCGGGTCAGCGATCTTTCGTTCGATGTGCCGCTTGGCCTCGGCCAAATCGAGTTCGACGACGTAACCAAGCACACGGTGACGTTGGGTCTGCGCTATTCCTTCGGCAAGATGGAAGAGGCGCCGCCTCCGCCACCGCCGCCACCTCCGCCGCCTCCGACGATCAACAAGCACTTCGTCATCTTCTTCGGCTTCAACAAGTGCAACATCACGGCCGAGGCTGACAGTGTCCTGAGCGAAGCCGCGTCGGCCGCGAAAGAGGGTGGTTCGGCCAGCGTCACGATTGTCGGCCACACCGACACGGTCGGCTCGCCGAAGTACAACCAAAAGCTCTCCGAGTGCCGCGCCAATGCGGCCAAGTCGAACCTCGCCGGCAAGGGCGTGCCTGAAGGCGCGATCTCGGCCTCAGGCAAGGGCGAGACCGAGCTCATGGTTCAAACCGGTGACGGCGTGAAAGAGCCGCAGAACCGCAGAGCGACGGTTGACCTGAACTAGCATCTGCTAACGCGCAGACGATCGAAGGGCGGCCACTGGCCGCCCTTCTTGTTTGCGCCGTAGCGCGAAGCCGAAGTTCAGTTGGTCGAGGTCGTGCGGCAGCAATCGGTCCATTGCCGCGAGCAAACGCTGCGCTCTTCCGAGCAGGAATACCAAGCCTTGGTGCACTTCTCGTCGACCAGCGCACTGTCGGCGCAAGCGCCCACACGATTCGGCGGCATGGTCGGGCTTATGGTTTGCACGCTCGTTGGTGTCATGCCGCGCCTGGCATCGTCGCATGCCACAAGTGCCAACATTGCGAGGGATAACAAGGCAGCCCGGTGGATCATCGATATTCCTCGGCCTTGGCGGCAGTTCGGGCGGCACTATGACCGCGCCTCAGCTGGGTTTCAATTAGCAGGCGCAATGTTCATACCTCCACTCCCGTCCCGCGCGACCCGCGCGTTGGATGGACGTAGGGCTTGTGGTCTAATCCGCCGCGCCGCAGGCGATTCCGCTGGGAGGAAGACTGGCATGCCGAACTATTCGTCGCGAGCGCTGCTCGCTGCTGCGTGTATTGCGCTTCTCATGCCGGCGAGTGCGCTGGCTGCAGGTAAGTCTCTGAAGGAGACGCTCTCATTCATCCGCTCCAGTTTTGCGGGGCAGGGCAAGATCGCCTACACGATCAAGATGCACGACTCCGCCGACGGTTCGGACTGGAGCCAAGAGATGACGGGCCAAGCGAGCAACGTTACCTACGATCCCAAAGCGTGCACGGTTTCCTATCACTGGAGAACCGAGAGCGACGGCAAGGAAATCCAGAACTTCGATTCCACGTGGTATCTGAAGAAGGGCAAGAAGGTCGGCATGATCAGCCGCGAGGAGGAGATCCGTCAGCAAGCGATCAGCGGCGGCAACTCGACCTGGACGGCGATCGTCTCGCCGTCGATGTGGGTCGTGACCATTACCTTCACCGACACCACGGCCGTCGCCAACTTCACCGACAAGAGCAGGGCCGAGAAGTTTGTGCGCGCCATCGATCACGCGATGGACCTCTGCGGCGCACCGAAAGAAGACTTTTGATCGACGATTTGCGGCGACGAAACGGCGGCGGCAAGGATTGCCGCCGCGCAACGGTTAGACCGCCCCCGCCGCGATCAAGCTCTTGGCGCAATCGACAATCGAGTCCTCGATCGCCCGCGGTTTCCAGCCGAGCATCGACTGCGCTTTGGCCGACGAATAATCACGCTTCTTGCCGAGATTGTAGGTGATCCCGGCAAGCTGCCGGTCGAACAGCGCCGACAGCCGCACCATGAAATCAGGCACGCGCCGCGTCGGGACCTTCACCGCCGCCTCGCCGAGGCGCGCGCGCAAGATATCGGCCATGTCCGAGAACCAGGCATATTTCGAGGCCGCGATGAAGCGTTGCCCGGCGGCCTTCGGATCCGTCATCGCCCGCACATGCAGATCGGCGACGTCGCGCACGTCGACCACATTGAAGCCGATGCGCGGCAGGCCCGGCACTTTTTTCCAGCACAGTGGGATCCGAAGCTTGGAATTCACGTGACTTGAAGTCGCGGCC
>JADMIO011826971.1_pt1 | contig 72411 bp, 70 predicted proteins | sample 8958161 | NCBI WGS metagenome assembly JADMIO01 (sample SAMN16585339, study PRJNA669376) | soil metagenome | isolation source: Crop rotation soil | place: USA: Cullars Rotation, Alabama | collected 2011 | reverse complement strand
CCGCGACAACTTGTCCACGTGGAATTCTAAGCTTAGGATCCCAATGTGCTGGAAAGTTCACGGCGGACACCATGTAGCTCAACTGCCGGTCCGTGAAAGACGCGAAAAGAGACTGTGTCCGAAGCGCATTCGGATCCAACGTCAAGGCTTTCATCAGTAGGGCTCATGACTTCCGTTGAGGCGTGACTTTAGGGATACGTCGCCCAAACGTTTGTGACGACGATCACCATCCCCCCAAAAAGATCATCCTGACTCGGGTGGTCGCTTCGTTGCCTGCCACCCTCGCAACGGGTAACGTATCTGCCGGCACGCGGATGACATGACTTGCCACATGGCTTTTTGGTCGCAAGCGCTGGAGAAGCGCTTTCCGTCGCGAAGGTTAGGTCAAAGCGCAGACGTCCGACGTACTTAAGATACATTTGAAACACAAAAGAGATGGCTGAGTTGCGAGTGACGGAAGACGGGAGGTATGCCGGTGGCGACGTTCCGTTCGGCTACACGCTCTGGGGCGACCGTCTCGTGGAGGTCCCCGAAGAGCTCGATGCGTGCGTCACGGCGATCCGTATGGTGAAGCAGGGCAGGCACTACCCGGAGATCGTCTCGGTCATTCGGGAGCGCCATCGCGTCGAGATCTCACGGGCGCAATTCGACGGCCTCATGACGAGCCTCTATCGGCGCTACGGCCCCATTTGATCCGCGGAGGGCGCGGTGCAACTCACGGCGAATGGCGAAACGTTCAATTACGTGAAGGAAGGCGATGGTCCTGCGATCGTTTTCCTGCATTTCCTCGGCGGCTTCTCGTATCAATGGCGCCATCAGTTCGCGGCCCTGAAGGATCGCTTCACGTGCATCGCCTTCGACCACCGCGGTTTTGGATTTTCCACGTTCAACGGTCGCTGGGACGTGCCGACGGGCGCCGCCGACCTGAAGGCGCAGCTCGACGCGCTCGGCATAGCCAAAGCTCACATCGTCGGTTACTCGATGGGCGGTCCGATCGCGCTCGTCTTCAATGCGCAATGGCCCGAGCGCGTGCGATCGCTCGTCCTCATCGATACGTTCGCGAAAAACCATACGCATTCGAAAGCACGCATCGAGGAATCGGAGAAGTGCCTGCGCTACATGTCGATCCGCGAATACGCCCGGCAGTATGTCGCTACGCGGCTGCTGCCTTCGACTCCGCAGCGTGCGGCGGACGAGCTCGTGTCTTCGATCTGCCTCGCGTCGAAAGAAGCGTATCTCGACGTTCTGCGCGGGATTCTGGTTCCCGATTTCACCGAGTACTGCAGCGCGGTGAAAGTGCCGACGCTCGTCATGTGCGGCCGGCAGGACAAGACGACCCCGGTCCAGTTCACGAACGAGCTCACGCGGCTCATCAAAGGCGCGGTCGAGCGCGTGATCCCGACCGGGCACCTCGGTGTGTTCGATGATCCGCAGGCGTTCAATGCGCCGCTCATAGAATTTCTGGACCAGCAGCCGCGTTGAGCGGGCACGCCGCCGCACGTATGGCGTAGGGTGCGTCGCAGACGCACCGCTAACGGGGTTGCATCGGTGCTGGGTCACTCCGCTTTTATACCGCTTTCCTTCACCACCTTCGCCCACCGTGCGAGCTCCGTCTGGATGTGCTTCGCGAACTCCGCCGGCGAGCTTGCGATAACGTCCGCGCCTTGCTCCGCGAAGCGCGGTGCGAGATCCGGGGAGCGCAGCGCTTTGGTGATCAGCGCGTTGAGCGTGTTGACGGTTGCCGGCGGCGTGCCGCGCGGGACGAGCGCGCCCACCCACGTCGAGAAGTCGTAGCCCGGTACGCCGCTTTCCGCGATCGTGGGAAGGTCCGGAAGCACGGGCGAGCGTTGCGTTCCCGTCACCGCGAGCGCCCGCACGCGTCCCGCCTTGATGTGCGGCGCGGCAGCGGCGACGCTGAGATAGCTCAAGCTCACTTCACCGCCGAGAAGTGCGACGAGTGCAGGCCCGCCGCCTTTGTATTGGACGTGCAGCATGCGCGTGCCGGTGAGGTTGCAGAACAGCTCCGCGGCCACGTGAAGGTTGCTGCCGTTTCCCGCCGACGAATATGCGAGCTTTCCGGGCTGCGCCTTCGCGAGCGCGATCAGGTCTTTGATCGACTTCGCCGGCAACGCGTTGTTGACCACGAGCACGAACGGCACCGCGAGCATGAGCGACACCGGCGCGAAATCGCTCACCGCGAATGGAAGTTTGCTCGAGAGCTGTGGATTCACGACGAAGGGAAGGGACTGCAGCAACATCGTGTATCCGTCAGGCGGTGCGTGCGCGACGATCTCGGTTCCGATGTTGGTGTCCGCGCCCGGGCGGTTGTCGATGATGACGGTTTGCCCGCCGAGCTCAATCATTTTCGGTGTCACCAGGCGTGCCGCGATGTCGAGCGTTCCGCCCGGCGGATTCGGGATGACCATGCGCATCGGTCGCGAGGGGTATGCCGCGGTTTCTGCGGCGTGCGCGATCACTGGCACGAGGACGCATAAAGCGGCGAACACTATGCTACGAAAGGGCGCGGGCATCGCTATGCCTCCGGCTAGCAATCAAGCCAGTGTAGCGCGGCGCGAGTGCAGCCGCGCGTCTGCTAATCAGTGCGCTGCGCCTGCCGCCTTCCCGCGATGCAACCAACGTCTCAACTGCCGCGGTGAATCCGCTCGAGCGTCCGCTTCAGCTCGTCGGCATTCAACGCGCTTACGAGACGATCGCACATGGGATAGAGGATCCTTTCTTCCTTCATGCTGTGGGCATCGAGGGTATGCAGAAACGATTGTGCCAATCCATCGAACCCGTCGCCATTGGCGGTGGTCATCGCGCCGGCGAGGGCATCGAGCTGGTGCAGCATCTCGCGGTGCTCGATGCGCATGACCGAAGTCGGTCCGCTATCGGTGCCTGTCGCCCCCTCGAAGGCAGGGAAGAGCACTTCTTCTTCCAGTTTCATATGACTTTCGAGGGCCGCGCGAAACTTATCGACCGCTCTGCTGCACTCGGCCCATTCGCCGCGCGCAGCATGCTGCCGGGCAGCAGCGAAAAGTCCGTCCGCGAAGCGATGGTCGTCCGTCAGGAAGCTCGTGATGGTTTCCATCGTCTGTTCGTCACCGGATAACTTTGAAGTCGATGGTGATTTCGTTCGGTTGGCGCGAGACGTAGGCGATCTCAACGCTCGCGGCGAAACGCTGCTGGGTCTGCGCGAGCAGTGGCAGCGGATCGTGATCGTTGACGAAGCGCATCGTCTCACCGGGCCGCAAGGCTTCGAGTGCGCCGAATATGGCGGCGTGGCGGAAGCGTTTGGCGATGCCGCGAGCGTCAAAGACGTAGGTGCCCTCCGAAACGACGGGAATCGAGCAACAGTGAGCCATCGGTGTTTTTCCTGTAGTGAAAAGAGGAGGCCCCGCCTGGGCGAGGTCTCCGATCGTTGTGTTACGCCTGATGCGGTGCGGGGACATCCGTCACCGCGAGCTTCGTGCGTCTCCGGCTCAGGAGCTTCACGGCGAACACGGCGAGCAGCACCGTGCCGATGGCGAAGACGATGTCACCGGGGACGCGCAGCCACACGAGTGTATGCATGAGACTCGAATGGATGATCTCGGGCGAGCGCGCATACCACAGACCGCGCGAGACGCTTGCCCACGCCTGATAGACACCGGCCGGTACGAGTGACACGAACACCATCAGGGCAAGGCCGATGTTGAGGCACCAGAACGTGGGCTTGAGCAGGCTGTCCGACCACTGCGCGTGGTCGGTGAGTCCGCGCAGGCAGAACAGCATGAGACCGATTCCCAGCATGCCGTAGACACCGAAGAGCGCCGCGTGGCCGTGTGCAGCCGTCATGTTGAGCCCCTGCATGTAGTAGAGGGAGATCGGCGGATTGATCGAGAAGCCGAGCAGGCCCGCGCCCACGGTGTTCCAGAAGCCGACGGCAACGAAGCACAGGATCGCCCATTTGTAGTTGGATACCCACGGCGCGGCTTTGCTTCGCTGGTAATTGCGGAACCCTTCGAACCCGATCAGTGCAAGCGGTACCACTTCCAATGCCGAGAAGACCGCGCCGACAGCGATCACGGACGTCGGCGTGCCCGTGAAGTACAGGTGATGGAGCGTGCCGAGTATGCCGCCGAATAGGAAGACGATCGTCTCGAGCACGATGGCGCTGTTCGCCGTGGCCGCGCGAATCAGACCGAGCCGCGTGAAGAGAAGCGCGATCACGGCCGTCGCGAACACTTCGAAGAAGCCCTCGACCCAGAGATGCACGAGCCACCACCTCCAGTATTCGACTAGCGAGTAGTGCGTGCGCGGACCCCAGGTGAGCGAGGCGGCATAGAAGAGTCCGATGCAGGTCGCCGCGAGGAACACCATCGCGATGAGGCCACGGCTTTCGCTGGGGCGCTTGAGTGCCGGAAGGAGCGCGCGTCCCATGAGCAGCAGCCAGAAGAGCAGTCCGATGAAGAGCAGGATCTGCCACACGCGGCCCATGCTCGTGAATTCGAGTCCCTGGTTGCCGAGCCAGAAGGCGAAATCGACGCCCTGACGCTGGAGCGTGCCCAGCCAGCCCGTCACGGTCGATCCCACCGTGACAAATATGAGCGCCCAGAAGAGAACGTCCACCCCGAGCTTCTGCAGCTTCGGCTCGTGGCCGGACAGAACAGGGGAAATGTAGAGACCGGTCGCGAGCCATGCCGTCGCGATCCACAGCACGGCGAACTGCGTGTGGATGGTGCGGCTGACGGTATACGGCAGGATCTCGGCGAGCGGAATCCCGAAGAAGCTCTGGCCTTCCACCGAATAGTGAGCCGTGATGACACCCATCACGACCTGCGCGAGTATGAGGCCGATCACGACGTAGAAGTACTTGAGCGTGGCGCGCATCGAGGGCGTCGCCTTCAGCGCAAGGAGTGGATCGGACGGTGGCGCCTTCGGATCCGCCTCTTCTTTGTGCGCCGTATGGAACCATACGAGCCCGGCGATTCCGGCGATCAGCAGGATGACGCTTACCACCGACCAGATGCCATTCCCGGTGGTCGGCGTGTTGCCGACGAGCGGCTCATGCGGCCAGTTGCTCGTGTACGAGAGGCCTTGCTCGCCCGGACGATCCGTCGCGGCGGCCCACGCGGACCAGAAGAAGAACGCGGAAAGCGCTTTGCGGTCCTCGACGTCCTTCAGCGCGCCCGAGGTCATCGCGTACTGCTCGCGCAGCTTGTCGAGCGCGGCATCGTCACCGAAGAGCGCTTCGTAATGCGCGGCGACTTCACGAATCGCGGCAGCACGCGCGGCGGAGACCCGAATCGTCTTTGCCGAAGAGTCGTACGTATTGGTGCGAAGCTCGGATTTGACCGACGCGCTCACGACCGCCTGCTGATCGAGAGCGAGATCGTCGAATGCTTTGCCGAATCGGTCGCGCGCAATCGCGTTGCGCAGTGCGATCGCTTCGCGGTGCAGCCAGTCGGCGGACCAGTCCGGAGCGACGTAGCTGCCGTGCCCCCAGACGGTGCCGAGCTGTTGCCCGCCGGCGGCGCGCCAGGCCTGCTGGCCTAACTCGACGTGTCCGGGAGAAAAGATGGCATCGCCGGACGCAGTCGCCACCGCATCCGGAATGGGCGGCGCAGCGAGATAGATCTCCCGGCCCATCCAGCCGAGGGCCGCAAAGGAGAGAAGGAACACGAGGCCGAGCCAGCCCCATAGTCGTCGCGTTGGTTGCATCACGGTCTCCACCTGAAAAATGCGTCTTCGTCAAAAAGATGTACGTGTAATGAATCTTATAGCGTATACTTTGTTCCAGGCATCAGGCGTGGTTGATCCAGATCAAGGGCGAGGGAGATTTAGATGCAGCTCACGAAGTACACCGACTACGCGCTGCGCGTGCTCATCTCGCTCGGTCATAGCGAACGCACCACGATTGCGGAGATCGCAACCTCGCATGGAATCTCGGAGAACCATCTCATGAAGATCGTGCACGGGCTTTCGAAGCTCGGCTATGTCGAGACGTTGCGTGGCAGAGGGGGCGGGCTCAAGCTCGCGCGCGAGCCGCGCGAGATCAGCGTCGGCGAGGTCGTGCGCTCGACCGAGGAGACGCTCAGCGTGGTCGAGTGTCTCGCCGATGGTTACAGCGGCGACTGCCGCCTCAACGCCGCATGCACGCTCAAGGCTGCGCTGCGGGACGCACGGGATGCGTTTCTCAACACGCTCGACGGCTACACGCTGGAGGATTTGCTACCGAAGCGGCGGGGCTCTGCGGTGGTGAGGTTTTACAAGTCAGGAAGCCCGGCGCATTAGCGTCAAAGCCGTTCATGGTTCGACTTCATTGCGTTACGCTCGCCACGAACGGCCGAAGTCGAAGCGTGTCCTGAGCTCTGTCGAAGGGGGCTCACCACGAACGGACTCCTAAACCGTTCACCCTGATCCCGTCGATTGTGCCCGTTCGTGCTGAGCTCGTCGAAGCATGAACGGCTGTCAGTCCAAACGAATATTGGCAGCCCTGATGATCTTGCCGTACGAGGCAATCTCTTCGCGAATGACTTTCGCGAACTCTTCAGGCGTGCTCGCGATGATCTCGTTTCCGCCCTGCGTGGCGAGCCGCTCGACAACGTCGGGCATCTTCAACGCTTTCGCGCTTTCCTGATACAGACGATCGACGATCGGTCGCGGCGTGCCGGCCGGTGCGAGTATCGATTGCCAGGACGTCACCTTGTAGCCTGCATAGCCGCTCTCCGCGATCGTGGGTACGTCGGGCGTTTGCGGTGCGCGCTTCTCTCCGGTCATTGCGAGCGCGTGGACCTTGCCGGCCTTCAGCTGAGGGAGCGTCGTCACGATCGTGTCGAACATCATCGAGATCTGACCGGCGAGCGTATCCGCGAGCGCGGGCGCGCTGCCTTTGAACGGCACGTGAATGATGTCGATTCCCGCTGCGCTCTTGAACATCTCTCCGGCCAGATGGTTCGCGCCGCCACTCCCCGACGATCCGTACTGCAGCTGACCAGGACGTGACTTCGCGAGCCTGACGAGCTGCGCAACCGATCTCGCGGGCACCGACGGATGCACGATCAGGATGTACGGATACAGTGTGCCCATCGTCACCGGCGCGAAATCCTTGACGGGGTCGTACGGCAGCTTGGGGTACAGACTTGGGTTGAGAACCATGGGCGCGGAGTTACCCATGACGACCGTATAGCCGTCAGGCGGTGCTTTCGCGACCTGTTCCATGCCGATGATGCCGTTCGCGCCGGGGCGGTTCACGACGACGACCTGCTGCCCGAGTGACGTGCTGAGCTTCTGGGCGACCGTGCGCGCGAAGATGTCGCCCGCGCCGCCGGGCGCGTACGGCACGATGAATTGCAACGGCTTTTGCGGATAGATGCTCGAAGCGGACTGCGCATGTGCGAAGGACGTCATGCCGAGCAGAACGATGCCGATTGCCGCCTGCATCTTGAGTACATGGTGCATCGATTCGCCTTATTGTGACTGCGCCAGAAGAGCATTCCAGTTCTGCGGCAGCTCGATGCGCCGGCTCGTCGGCGGGCCTTGCGTGTGATTGCTGCAGTAGCATTTCGACTGATTGCGGCCGGCGTCTCCGGCGACGACGATACCGATGGAGTCGGCGTCCCAGAAGACGCGTATGCGCCGTTTCGGGTCGTCGCTTTCCGCATACTGCGGCGGCAGCAGACCTTTCGCGACATGATCGCGAAGCTTGAATCCGGTGAGCCCCGTGTAGTAGCCCCACCGCTCCGCATCATCGGCTGCGATGGTGATGTGGTCGCAGAGATAGTTACGCACATCGGTTTTGCTCCAGCCGCTGCGCGCGAACACTTCGGCGATGCTCGGGCCCATCACGAGGAGCGGGTTGTTTCGCGAGTACGCCATCGCGACAGGCGACCAGTAGCCGCAGCTTTGACCGATCACTTCGGCAAGTAAACGCGCGTGCTCCAGCGGATCGTCGCTGCCGGTGTAGATCGGCGGGCTCACGCTGACCACGCTCTGCACGGTAACGACGTTCTCGCCCGCAGCGTAACCACGATCGACGGAGTAGGGCGGCCAGCCGATACGCTCGCACACGCTCTCGTTTTCGGCGAGCGCAACGAAGAAGTTCTGCCCGATGCTGCCTTTATCGCCGGCGTGCGGCGCGAAGCGAAAACCTGCCATGTTGCGCAGGATGAGGCGCAAGAAGCGCCCGATCGTGCTGTTCGCGCGCCGCCCGATGCGCATGACCGTCGCGCCGCTGTTGAAATCGAGTTGATCCGCGATCGCGCCACTCACAGTGATGAGCGGCTCCCAGCCGGGGGTCGAGCCCGCATCCTGAATTCGGAATTCAGGATCGGTGACCGCTTCCACCACGGCAATGAGAACCGGCATGTAATCGGGACGACAGCCTGCCATCACGCCGGTGACCGCGATGTTCCACACGGTCGCTTCACGGTTGTCGGGTGGGCACACGCCGATCACCGCTTCCGGCGGCCGCTCCGTAAACCGGAGAAAGCGCTCAATCTCGGGAACCGTCGGGGGAATCACCGGCAGGCCATCCGTCCAGCCGGCATCGTAGAAACGATCGTTGACGTCCTGCAGCGTGCCACGAGCGACGATGTCGCGCGGCGCGGGCTCATGCTCGTCAGCCTGCTCGCGCGTGCGCTCGTCCGTAGCGGTAAAAGCCGCAACGATATCGGGCACGAGGTGCGCCTCCACCTTCTTCCGCAAATCCGCGCTGCTGTCCACCATCGGCGTGCCGGGGTAGTGCGCGATCTTCAGATCGGAAACGCCGAGGCCGCGCGCAACGACTTCGGCCTGTTTCAGAAAACCGCTCGAAACGATCGACACGGTGGGAAAGCCGGCACGCTCGATCGTCGCACTCGCCCGCAGCACGGCGGGCGTGCACGCTCCTCAGGCGCCCACGCCTGAGATGACGGCGTCGACGTCATGCTTGCGGAGCTCCGCCGGCATATCCGCGAGCACCTGCTTCTGATGAACGCCATGCGTATCGCCGAACGTGTCGTAAGGGACAAAGCGCACGCCGGGATATTTCTTGAGCAGGGCTTCGCGTATCGCCGGAAAGATCTCTTCTCCGCGAAAGACGCGATCCCATACCTCGCCGATCGTCTTGCCGTTCAGGTCGCCGATGCCGGGATTGAGCGGGCGTTTGTCCCAGTGAGATTTACCGAGTGGCCACACGACTTCGTAAACGGGCTCGTGTTCGGTCATGGAAGTGTCCTCATTCGGATGTGATCCCTGCAGCTTTGACGACTTTGCTCCACCGCGCGATCTCGGCATCCAGATGGGCTGCGAAAACCTCGGGCGTGCTGGCGATGACCTCGGCGCCGTGGCTCGCCAGTGTCTTCGCGACATCGGGCCGGCGTAGCACCGTGGTGAAGACACGGTTCAGTGTCGTCACGATATCGGGTGGCGTTCGAGCAGGGGCCACGACGCCGTACCAGCCGCTCACTTCATATCCCTTGAGGCCGAGCTCTTCGATCGTCGGCACATCGGGCGCGGCTTGCGAACGTTTGCGCGTGCTGACCGCGAGCGCCTTGAGCTTGCCGGCGTTCACATGCGGCAACAGCGAGACAGCGCCGCCGAAATAGAGTGAGACGTGCCCGCCGATCACGTCAGCGGCCGCCTGAGATGCGCCTCTGTAGGGCACGTGCCTGATCTTTACGTGCGCCATCTGGTTCATCAGCTCGAGCGCGAGGTGGGCCGTCGATCCGTTTCCGGACGACGCACACGTGAGCTCGCCGGGCCTCGATCGCGCGAGATCGAGCAGCGCCCGAACGTTGTTCGCGGGCACCGAGGGGTGTGCAGTCAGGAGCATCGGTCCGGATGACACCAGCGTCACCGGCGCGAAATCGCGACGCGTGTCATACGGCAGCTTCGGGTACATGGAAGGATTCACACCGTGTGGAAACGCGAACATCACAATCGTGTATCCATCGGGCGCGGCTTTTGCGCCAAGCTCGGTACCGATGATCGCGTTCGCGCCCGGCCGGTTGTCGATCGTCAGCTGCTGTTTGGTGAGATCGAACACGCCCGGCGCGATGACGCGCACGACCACGTCCGACGGACCGCCGGCTGAGAACGGCACGATCACGCGTATGGGTTTCGCCGGAAACTGATCGGGCTCGGCTCCGGTGACAAAGCCGCTCGGGATCAGCGCGGCAGCCGCGACGCAGATCAGGCGCGTGCGGCATGCGCGTAGGCCAATCCGTACGCTCATGCTTTTGCAGCCGGGACGAGCATGCCTGGAAACGCCTCCGCGGCTTGCACCGCCTTAAGCGCTTCCGGCGGCAGCGGATCGCCCGGCTTGTACTGCGGATACACGCAAATCCTCAACTCCGGCACGCCGAGCGCGGCGGCCTGCGCGCGCGCAGCGCGCTCGAAGTTGTCGTACACGAACACCACCGCGGGATGGCCGAGTCGGGCGAGAGCGATTCCGTCGCGCACGGCGCCGGATGTGCACGAGCCTCAGGCGCCGACGCCGATCAGTGCGAAGTCGGTCTCCTCGATGAGCTTCTGGATCTCCGACGCGGGGGCCTGTGCCCACGTGTTCGTTTTGTATACGCGATGCGTGGAAACGGGTGCGAGCTTCTGCTCCACCTCCGTTTCGAAAGCCTTCCAGAACGCGAGCGCCGACGTGTGCTGGTTGAAGATGTAACCGATGCGCTTGCGTTCGACATGTTCGAGCGGCTGCTCGTTACACGACTCCGGTCGCTCCACTTCGCCGACGGGGTCCAATATCCTGATCGTCATGTGTCCTCCGCGTTCCTGCAGGTCAGATTTCTATGCGCTTACTTACCGCGTAGCCTCCCGGTGCACCCCACCCGGGACATAAAGAACAGAATGCGCCGCCCGAGCCCCAGCCGCCGGTCACGAGCATGATGAGATTCTCGGGCGTCCTCACGAACGGCACGCGCGCGTCATCGTCGGTCGGATCGACGACTTTCGTCCAGTGCATCGGGTGGTGCTCCGAAATGGACTTGCGGTGTTTGACCTCGCGCACGGGCCGCGTGGCAAGACGCATGATGTCTTCGATGACTTGCTTCTTGCCGCGCCCGGATTCGGCGAGGTTACGTGCGGCCATGGGCCCGAGCGCAAGTACCATGTCTCCGCCGGTGACGTTGCTGCCCCCCAGCACGGCGATGGAATCCGCGAGCATCCACAGAACATCCTCTGCGGGTGAGTAGCCTGCGCCCGTTCCAATGAGCCGCGGGCTTTCCGTCGCGACGACCGTGACGACGCTCTCATCGCGATCGAAGCCACGCTCGACGTGCAGCGGATCCCACGGATTGGCTTCTGGATCTTCGGCGAGACAGAAGCTGTAGTAGCCCGGATGACCGTGCGTGGTCTTGCAGGGCTCGCCGGGATAGCCGCCGCCGACGTTCCACAGAACGAGTCGTATAGCGCGCCCGATCGTTGCGCTTGGACGGCAACCGTGTCCGAACGCACCTTCTTTCGTATTGAAGCCGAGCTTCTTTACGATCGGTCCGCTCACGAGCGCGAGCGGTGCGCAGCAGTGGGTCGTCGTCTGCACGCCGTTCAGGTTGAAGCGCTCTTCGAGCATGGCCTGCACGGCCGCGACGACGACCGGGGCGTACTCGGGCTTGCATCCGGCCATCACGCAGTTGATCGCGATCTTCTCGATCGTGGCGACGCCGTTTCGCGGCGGAATCACCCCGACGACTTCGTCCGGCTCACGTCCGAGATATTCGATGATGCGCTCGACGGCGCGCGGCGTAGGCGGGACGACGGGAAGCCCGTCGGTCCAGCGGTTGGCGTAACAAAGCTCGACGGCCTCCTCGAGATCGTTCATCTCGAACGCGCGCGAAGCAAGTTGCATCGTGTGTCCTCGTGAATCGTGCCGATGTGCGGTGGGTTTTGAATATAATGCACCACATGGGCATGGTGTGCGTCGGCATCGATACAGGCGGAACGTTCACCGACCTCGTCGCTGTCGATCCCGATCGCAGGCGCCATCACTACCACAAAGTGCCCACGACGAGCGACGATCCCGCGCGCGGCATTCTCGACGGTGTGGTGGAGCTTCTCGACACGAACGGCCTGAAGCGCAGCGATGTGGCGTTTCTCGTTCTCGGCACCACGCTTGCGACGAATGCAGTGCTCGAGGGCAAATGGCGGCGCACGGGTCTGCTGACGACCGCCGGTTTTCGTGACGTGCTGGAGCTCGCGCGACAGCGGCGTCCGCACTACTTCAATCTCGATATTCCCAAACCGATGCCGCCTGCGCCGCGCGACTGCCGGCTGGAAATTCGAGAACGCATCGCCTGCGACGGCGCGGAAGTGACCCCGCTCGACGAGAACGATGTGCGTCGCGCCGTCGCAGCGCTGAAGGAGAAGAACGTAGAGGCCGTTGCGATCTGCTTTCTTCACGCGTATGCGAACGGCGCCCATGAAGAACGTGCGCGCGAAATCGTCCGCGCAGTCTGGCCGGAAGCATATCTGTGCACCTCGAACGACGTGCTCGCGGAGTTTCGCGAGTTCGAGCGCTTCGCGACGGCGACCGTGAACGCGAGCCTGATGCCGATCATGGACAGCTATCTCGAGCGTTTCGAACGCGGAATTGCATCGCTCGGCATGCGCGCGGCGCCGCGCGTGATGCAGTCGAACGGGGGTGCCGTTTCGCCTGATGCCGTGCGCAGGCTTCCCGTAAACACGTTCTTCTCGGGGCCCGCCGGTGGCGTCATCGGGAGTGTCGGGCTCGGTGAGAGGCTCGGGTTGTCGGAGCTCATCACGTTCGACATGGGCGGCACGTCAACGGACGTGTGTCTCATCCGCGATGGGGAGCCGGCGAAGAAGAGCGAGCGGCAGATGGGAGGCTTTCCGGTGCGCACGCGCACGCTGGACATCCATACGATCGGTGCAGGCGGCGGCTCGATCGCGTGGATCGACCCCGGCGGTCTCATGAAAGTCGGCCCGCAAAGCGCGGGCGCCTACCCCGGCCCTGCGGCCTATGGTCGCGGCGGTGAGCTTCCCACCGTAACCGACGCGAACGTCGTGCTCGGTCGGCTGAGCGCCCGTGCGCTCCTGGGCGGACGTATGGCGATGTATGCCGACAAGGCTCGGGCAGCGGTGGAGGACCTCGCTCGCCGCATCGGGAGCGACGCCGTCACTGCCGCTGCCGGCGTTGTCGAAATCATCAACGTGAACATGATGGGCGCCGTCCGGGTGATCTCGGTCGAGCAGGGCGAAGATCCACGCGACTTCGCGCTGGTTGCGTTCGGCGGCGCGGGTCCCCTGCATGCAGCGGACGTCGCGCGCAACATGGGCATGCGCAGGATCGTCGTGCCGCCGCGGCCGGGCATACTCTCCGCAGTCGGTCTGCTTCACGCCGACGTGCGTGGCGATTTCAGCCTGACGCGGCTCGTGCGCGCCGAAGCGCGAAATCTGAAAGCGCTGAACGAAGGCTGCCGCACATTGAAGAAGCGCGGCAGCGCATGGCTGAAGAATGAAGGCGAAAAGCGCGCGAGCTTCGGGTGGTATGCGGATCTGCGCTACTTCGGCCAGAACTTCGAGCTCATGCTCGAGCTGAAAGGCGAGAAGCTCGATCAGGCGTCGCTCGCGAACCTCGTGTCGACTTTTCATCATCGCCACAAGGATTTCTACGGCTACGATATGCCGGGTCAGCCCGTGGAGATCGTCAACCTGCGTCTCGCGGTGATCGCCGCGACTCGCGCACCGCCGGCGGAGATCGCATCGCAGAAACGCGGCGCGGTCGGGCAAGCACTCGTGGAGAAACGCAAAGTCTGGTTTCCCGAAACGGGTTTCGTCGCGACACCGGTGTATGACCGCGATCGACTGCCGGCGCAGTGTCGTATCGTGGGTCCCGCCATCATCGAACAGATGGACGCGACGACCGTCGTTCCGCCGAAGGCACGCGTGAAGAACGACGCGTACGGTTATCTGCACATGGAGCTCAAAACATTCGCGCAGAAAGCAAAGGCCGGATGGGCCGCCGCGTAGATCCCGTTCGCGCCGAAGTGGTCGCGCGGTTCCTGCTCGCGACCGCGGAGGAGATGGGCGCGACGCTCATGCGAACGGCGTTTTCGCCGAACATCAAGGAGCGCGCGGACTGTTCCACGGCTATTTTCGACCGGACGGGAGAAGTGATCGCGCTCGCGCAGCGCGTGCCCATTCACCTCGGCTCGATGGTCGGCGCCGTCGCGGAGATCCTCGCGCGTTTCCCGGAGAAGCAAATCCGTCCCGGCGACATGTTCATGGCGAACGACCCTTATAACGGCGGCGGCACGCACCTGCCGGACATCAGTGTCGTCGCGCCCGTGTTCGTAGGTAAGCAGATCGTCGCCTACGTCGCGAACATCGCGCATCACGCGGACGTCGGCGGCATGGTGCCCGGCTCCGAAGCCGCGGTGTGCCAGTCGATCTACCAGGAGGGCTTGCGCATACCGCCGGTGCGCATCATGCGGGATGGCGAGGTGAATCGCGACGTGCTCGAGATTCTGCTGCTCAATTCGCGCACGCCCGACGAGCGCGCGGGAGACGTGCGCGCACAGTTCGCGGCGAACACGGTGGGCGCGCGGAGTGTCGTGTCGCTCTTCGAACGCTGGGGCTCGAAGGAGACCGAAGCGGCGATTGCCGGCTATCTCGACTTCACGGAGAAGCGCTTCCGCGCCGCCATCGAGCGGCTGCCCGCGGGTACGTACGAAGCCGAGGATTTTCTCGACGGCGATACGCCGGGAACGGTCGCAAAGATCCGCCTCAAGCTCACTGCGGGGCGGGGTCGCCTCGAGTTCGATTTCGCAGGGTCGGATCCGCAGCTTCACTGCGCGCGCAACATCCCGCACCGGGCGCTGCTCGCGACGGTCTACACGGTCGCGAAATGCCTGCTCGATCCGGAAGTGCCGGCGAACGCGGGTTACTATCGAACGCTCGACGTTCACGCGCCGCCCGGCACCGTGGTAAGCCCAGTGCCGCCTGCCGCGATCGGCTGCCGTTCGATCTCGGCTTCAGTCCTGGGAGACGTGATCGCATCGGCGCTGTCACAGACGCTGCCCGAAAAGGCCCTTGCCGGCAGCGGTCCGCATCAGCTTTACGTGCTCTCGGGCACCGATCCGCGCACGAACGCATATTTCGTCGACTACGAAACGGTGGCCGGCGGCATGGGCGCGCGGCCGTATCGCGACGGTGTCGATGGCGTGCGGGTGCACGCGTCGGGATCGTCCAACCTGCCGATCGAAGCGCTCGAACATGCGTATCCTTTTCGCATCGAGCGCTACGAATTGCGCGACGGCTCGGGCGGTGAAGGACAGTTTCGCGGCGGGGCGGGCGTCACCCGCGACTACCGTGTGCTCGCCGACGACGTCGTCGTGAGTCTCTCGTCGGAACGGCAACACGTCCCCGCGCATGGACTGGCGGGCGGCGATGACGGCGCCCGGGGCGCGTTCGTGCTCAATCCGGGCTCGAACGAAGCGTGTACACTGCCTTCAGCAGCCGCCGACGTGAGATTGCCGCGTGACTCCGTGTTGAGGATCAGCACGCCCGGCGGCGGCGGTTACGGCCCGCCGGAGAAGCGCGATCGTTGATTGCTCGAGCGGGATAGTCGCGAAGATCGCAAGTCCTGAGGAGGTTGTCATGTACGGATGGCGTGGACGCATAGGTCTGCTCGTGCCCTCGATCAACACGACGATGGAAACGGAGTTCTGGCGCATCGCACCGCAGGGCGTGTCGGTGCACACGGCACGCATCTCCGGCGGGCGCGAGGGCACGCCCGAGGAGCTCCGCGGCATGGAAGAAGCAAGCAAACAGGCTGCGCGGGACGTAGGCATGGTCGAGCCGAACGTCATCGTATACGGTTGCACGAGCGGCAGCTTCTTCGAAGGGCCGCAGTGGAACAAGCGCATCAGCGACCAGCTCTCCGATATCGCCAAGGCGCCGACAGTCACGACTGCGGGTGCGATGGCCGCCTGCCTCCTCGCGGGCGGTCATCGAAAGGTGGATGTCGTCACCCCGTACGTCGATGTCACGAACGAGCGGCTCAAGCAATTCCTGAAAGCGCACGGCGTCGAAGTCACGAAGCTCGGCACCTTCGACATGCTCGACATGTTCGATCACGCGAAGATCCAGCCCGAAGAGATCTACCGCAAGGTGAAAGAGATCTCCACGCCCGAAGCCGAGGCCGTGTTCGTCGCGTGCACGCAGCTGCGTGCGCTCGAAGTGCTCGACATGCTGGAGCGCGATCTCGGCAAGCCCGTGTACTCCGCGGTTCAGGCTTCTGCGTGGCAGGCGTATCAGGCGATGGCGCTCGATCCCGGAATCACCGATTGCGGCAGTCTCCTGCGAAGCTTGTCGGAGCGTGAAGGCACGCGACGCACGCCGCTCCGCCAGTCGGCCTGACGCGCGCATGAAACCGGTAGTTGCGTTGGCGTGCTGCGCGGTGCTGGCGCTGCCAGGCGTCGCCGCTGCGGCGGAATATCCGAACCGCCCGATACGCTATGTGGTCGCTTTCGCGCCCGGCGGTATCAACGATATTCTCGCGCGCATCGTCGGGCAGAAGCTGAACGAGGCCTGGGGCCGACCGGTGGTGGTCGACAACCGACCCGGTGCCGGCGGCAATCTCGGCGCCGATCTCGTCGCGAAGTCGACGCCGGACGGATACACGATACTCAACATCAGCACGGCGCACGCGATTTCGCAGACGCTCTACCGCAAGCTCGATTACAACCTCGAGCGTGACCTGACGGGCGTCGTGCTGCTGGGCGGCTCGCCGCTCATCATGGCGATCAATCCGGGCGTTCCCGCGAAAGATGTCGCAGGGCTCGTTGCGTGGGCGAAAAGCAATCGTCTCATTTACGCGTCGGGCGGCGTCGGCGTGATCAGTCATCTCTCGATGGAGATGTTCAAGCAGGCGGCGAAAATCGAAGCGACGCACGTGCCATACAAAGGTGCGGGACCGGGCATGGTCGACCTCATCGCCGGCCAGGTGCAGGTGATGGTGAACGCGATACCCGAGCTCTTTCCGTTCGCGAAGGGCGGCCGATTGCGGATCCTCGGCATCATGGCTAACCAGCGTCACCCCTTCATGCCCGATGTTCCGACGTTCGCCGAGCAGGGCTACAAGGATTTCGTGATGAGCAACTGGGTGGCGATCGTCGCGCCGGTGAAAACGCCGCGTGACGTCGTCCAGAAGCTGAATGCGGAAGTGAACAGGATCCTCAAGCAGCCTGACGTCCTTGCGAACTTGAAGGACCAGGGCTTCGATCCTTTCGGCGGTACGCCCGACGACATCAATCGCCTGATCAGGAGCGAGGTGGAGCGGTTCGGTGCGGCAGTAAAGGCGTCCGGCGCAAGGGCGGACTGATCGTTCATTCGTGCGGATGCATTCGCAGGGTGCGCTGGGAGCGCGGTGCGCCAGCGGCGGACCCAACGCATACACAGGAAGTGAGGGAGGCGTGATGGCGACGAGTCGCATCAAGTCAATCGCGGCTGCCACGGGTGCGTTGGTCGCTTCCGCATGTGCGACCACCACCGGTCCGCTCGTGCTCGAGCGGGAAGGCAGCTTCTTCGTAAATGGCCGGACTATTTCCACGCAGTATCCGGGCGCGTCGCTCGTCACCGGCCCCGCCGAGCCCGGGCACATCGTCGTCAATCAGATGTACGTGCAGTATCGCGTGCCGGCGGGTGCCACCGGCATTCCGATCGTGATGGTGCACGGTTCGAATCACACCGGCGCGACGTACGAGACGACACCCGATGGCCGTGAAGGCTGGGGTACGTATTTCGTGCGCGGCGGATTTCCCGTGTACATCGTCGACCACTCCGGACGTGGTCGCTCCGGATTCGATCCGACCAGCATCAATCAGGTGCGGGATGCGCCGGGCGCGAAACCGGGCGCGCTGCCGACAGTCCTTCTCAGCACGCGCGAGCGCGCATGGCAGAACTTCAGATTCGGCCCGCAGGATGGCGTGCCGTTTCCGAATCTGCAGTTTCCGCTCGAAGCGCTCGACCATTATCTCGCGCAGCTCGTGCCGAATACCGAAACCGCGCTCGACGGTGGCGGAAAGAACACGGTGAACGCGCTCGCCGCGCTGCTGGACAAGATCGGCCCCGCGGTGGTGATCGTCCATTCGCAGTCCGGCGTATACGGTCTCGATCTCGTGCGTCAACGGCCAGATCGCGTGCGGGCGCTCGTCAGCATCGAAGGCGGATGCGAAGGCATGACAGCTGCCGACGCGAGCGCGTACTTCCGGGACGTGCCGTTCGTGTCGGTGTGGGGCGATAACAGCGTCGGCGCGAAGAACACGGTCAACGGTGACAAGCGACGCGAAGCGTGCGTGCAGGCCGCGAACCTGATCAAGGGCGCAGGCGGTCGTGCGTCCGTGCTTCTGCTGGCGGATATCGGCATGCGCGGCAACAGCCACATGATGATGATGGATCGCAACAACCTCGACATCGCGGAGGTGCTGCGTAAATGGATCGAGGCGAATACGGGAAGACCATGACAGCATCAGCAACTTCGCTCGCGGCCAACGCGACGCGCGATCTCGCGACGTTTGCCGCGAATCTTCGCTACGAGGACATCCCCGCCGAGGCTGTCGAGCGCATGAAGCTCTCGATCCTCGACAGCATCGCGTGCTGCATCTTCGGCGCGACGCTGCCGTGGACAAAGAAAGTCGCGGCACTGGCGCTTGCCGAAAAGGCCGCGCCTGTCGCCTCGCTCATGGGCATGCGTCAGAAAACGTCGGTGGCGCTCGCCGCGCTGGTGAACGGCACGTCCGGCCATGCTTTCGAGCTCGACGACATCCATAAGGAATCGATCGTTCACGCCGGCTCGATCGCGACACCGGTCGCCTTCGCATTCGCCGAGCGGCAGGGCGACATGTCCGGCGCCGATCTCATCACCGCGATGGTCGCGGGTTACGAAATCGGTCATCGCGCGGGGAGTGCCGCGACGATGAGTCTTTTCTTCCGCGGCTTCCACCCGCAGGGCACGTCCGGTGCATTCGTTGCGGCTGCCACCGCAGCGCGCGCGCTTCGACTCGACCCGACGCGCTTCCTGCACGCGCTCGGCATGGCCGGTTCGCAGGCGGGCGGTCTCATGGCCGCGCAGGAAGGCGCGATGGTCAAGCGTTTCCACAGCGGCCGTGCCGCGCAGAGCGGCGTCTATTCGGCGCTGCTCGCCGCAGACGATTTCACGGGCATCACCGACGTCCTCGAGGCGCCCTATGGCGGTTATCTCAGCACGTATTCGGACAAGCCGAACGCGGCGCGTCTCACCGAGGGTCTGGGCAAGACCTGGGAGACCCTTGCGGTCGGCTACAAGCCGCATGCGAGCGTCACCAGCATCCATACGGCGCTCGACGGCCTCGGCTCGATCATGCGCGAGCAGAACCTCACCGCGAGCGACATCGCGAAAGTCGAAGCAGGACTGAGTCCGATGACTCACGTGCACTGTGCCTGGGAGTACAAGGCGCAGGGCGTGACGGCCGCGCAGATGAACCTGTACTACGGGCTGGCAGTGATCGCGCTCGACGGCATGGCGTTCACCGACCAGTATCGCGAGGAGCGCCTGCGCGACCCGAAAATCCTCGATTTCGTAACGCGCGTAACCGCGTGCGTCGATCCCGAGATCGAAAAGATGGGCGCCACTTTCCGGCATGCCGCGCGCGTGAAGGTGACTTCGCGCGACGGCCGCACGTGGGAGAAGCTCATTCTCAACCGTCGCGGCAGCCCGGAAGATCCGCTCACGCCCGAGGACATCGAATACAAGTACCGGCACGTGCTGGGCTCGTGCATCCCGCAGGACCGCAGCGCGCGCATTCTCACGCTCGTCAAAGGCCTCGAGAAAGCCGCGAGCACGCGGGAGCTGATCGAGCTCGTCGCGGCCCCGACAATCTGATTCAGCACCAGAGGATTTCGTATGACTTACGCGAAGCACCTTGCCGAACGTTTTTCGCGCCTGTCGTTCCGGCAAGTCCCCGAAGAGAGCCGGCGCGCGGTGAAGCGGCTCCTTCTCGACTACCTCGGCGTCGCGGTCGCAGGCAGCCAGACGGAAAGCGGCGAGATTGCACGCGAGTTCGCCGGGCTCCAGGGGAGTGCGGCGGAAGCGACATTGATCGGCGGCAACGGCCGCGTACCGATGGCCGCCGCGAGCTTCGCCAATGCGATCTCGTCTCACAGTATCGAGCTCGACGATATCGATGTGCTTGCGCTCTTTCATTTCAGCCCGCCGGTATTTTCCGCGGCGCTGGCCGTCGCGGAAGCGAATGCGGCGAACGGCAGGGATCTTCTGACCGCACTCGCCGCGGGTTGCGAAATGATGGAGCGGGTGAGCAGCGCCGCGAACAACGATCTTCGTAACCGCGCTTTCCACACGACGCCGACGTGCGGTGTCTTCGGCGCGACCGTCGCCGCGGGCAAGCTGATGAAGCTGAACAGCGCAAGGCTCACTTCAGCCCTAGGGCTTGCGGGCGCACAAGCCTCGGGCCTTATGGAAATGTACGGGCCGTCGATGCAGAAGCGCTTCAATCCGGGACCGGCTGCGCGCAACGGCGTCACGTCGGCGATGATGGCGAAGCTCGGCTTCACGGGCGCGGATACGATCTTCGAAGGCGAGCGCGGCTTCCTGCGTGCGTTCACAGGCCGTTCCGACGGCCCGTGCCTCGGCGCCGATCTCGACGGGTCTTACGATCTCAAGATCGAGTTTAAGCCGTATTCCTGTGCGCGGCCGATTCACAACGCGATCGACTGCGCGCTCGAGATCCGAGGACGCGACAAACCGTCGCTCGATCGCATACGGTCGATCGTCGTCAGGCGCCATCCGGACTGGGCGCACTATCACCAGAACAAAGCGCCGCGCACGTATCACGAGGCGCAGGTGAGCCTGCCGTATTCGGTTGCGATCGCGCTGATCGAAGGCAAGGCACTGCTCGCGCAATACAGCGATCGCAAGTTGAAGCAGCCGGTCATCAAACGTCTCATGGAACTGACACGCATCGATACCGATCCGAGCCTGCCGCGCGGCGTCTCGTGCCACATGACGATGACCATGGAGTCCGGCGACGGGTACGTGTCGCAGGTCGATTACCCGAAGGGGTCGATCGAGAATCCGATGTCGGACGACGAGCTCCGCGCGAAGTTCGAAAGTCTTGCGGGGCCCGTGCTCGGCGAGAAGCGCGCGAACGCGCTCGCCGAACAGGTACAGAACGTCGAAAGCTGCGGGAACGTGGCCGAGCTCATGAAGCTCACGTCGAAACCGCGGCCCGCGGGAGCGAACGGCAGGAAAAGCGTGTCCCGTGCACGTGCGGCCGCGTGATGGCGCCGCGAGGGTCGCCAAGTCGAAATAAACGCGCTCCCGCAGAGCTGTTCCTTGTTGCGATCGCGGTGCTCTTCTGCACAGCGGCCCTTGCGCAGACATCTTCGCAATACCCGGCGAAACCCGTGCGCGTGGTGGTCGCGTCCGGGCCCGGCGGCAGCACTGACGGCCTCGCACGAATCCTCGGGGATCGGCTCGGGCCGATGTGGAATCAGCCGGTGGTATTCGACAATCGTCCCGGCGCGGGCGGCATTCTCGCCGGCGAAGTGACGGCGCGCGCGACACCGGACGGCTACACGCTTCTTTTCAGTACGAGCGCTGCGATTGCCGTCAGCGCGAGCCTTTACAGGAAGGTTCCGTACGACCCGGTAAAAGACTTCGCGCCCATCGTGCTCGTCGCGAAACAGCCCTACATGCTGATCGCGAATCCATCGTCGGTCACCTCGGTGAAGGAGCTTATCGCAGCCGCGAAAGCAAAGCCCGGCCAGATCGGTTTCGCACACACCGGCGCGGGAACGGGAACACATCTCGCCGGCGAGCTTTTCATGCGTCGCGCGCAGGTGAAGATGCTGAGCGTGCCCTACAAGTCGATCGGCCAATCCATCACGGCCATTGTTTCCGGGGAGGTGCCGCTCACGTTCACGAGCGTCTTCTCGGCTTACGCGCAGGTGAAGAACGGCAAGGCGCGCGCGCTCGCGGTCACGGGCAAGACGCGCTCGGCTGCAGCGCCGGAAGTGCCCACGATGGCCGAAGCCGGACTGCCGAATTACGAGTCCGGTAACTGGTACGGCATGCTCGCGCCCGCCGGCACGCCACGTGCCATCGTTGCGCAGCTGAACAGGCAAGTGAATACGCTGCTCGAGCGGCAGGACGTGCGCGACACGCTCGTGAAGCTCGGTTACGAGCCTGCGGGCGGCTCGCCTGAAGCATTCGGGCGGTTCATCAAATCCGAAATCGCGGAGTATGCGGCGCTCATCAAGGCCGCCGGCATACGAGCGGAGTAGCGCTCGGTAATAACACGGAGACATGTTGCACATGAAAGTGGACGATGTGGTCGCGAATGCGTTCGTGAAAGAAGGTACGACGACGGTCTTCGGACTTCTCGGCGACGGGCAGCTCACGTGGTGGTCGGCGATGGCGGGGCTCGGCGTCGACATGATCGACGCACGTGACGAAGGCGCCTCGCTCGCGATGGCGGACGGATGGGCGCGGGCGTCAGGACGGACCGGCGTGTGCAGCGTGACGCAAGGTCCGGGCATCACACGCATTGCCACTTCGCTCGTGACCGCGACGCGCTATCGCACCCCGGTTGTCGTGCACACGGCCGCGACCGGTTTCAACAAGGACAACGCGATGCAGGTTCTCGATCAGGAGAAGCTCGTGAGCGCCACGGGCGCGGGCTACATCGAGATCCTCACGCCGGACTACGCCGAGACAGCGGTTCGGCAGGCTTTCTATCGTGCGCGACTCGAAGGCCGTCCGATCGTGCTGTCGGTCCCGATAGATCTGCAGAAGAAGGAGTGTGACGGGCAAGGCGACGCCTACGAGCCTTCGTCGAAGATGTTCCTGCGGCAACAGCGGATCCGCGCGGACGTCGAACGCATCACGGAGGCGGTGAGTCTCATCGCGCAGAGCCGGAAGCCCGTGGTCATGATCGGCCGTGGCGTCATGTCTGCGGATGCGCAAGCGGCAATCCGTAAGCTCGCGAAGCGCATCGGTGCACTCATCGTGCCGACGCTGCACGCAAAAGGGGCTCTCGCGGACGACGATTACTACGCCGGCATCGGCGGACTCTTCTCGACGCGCACGCTGATGGAGCTCGCAGGGGAAGCCGATTGCGTGATCGCGCTCGGCACCAGCATGAACAACTACGCCGTGCAGGTCCGCGGCAAGGGCCTGTTTCCGAATGCGCGCGTGGTGCACGTCGATCTCGCGCCTCATCTGCTCATGGGCACGGGCAAAGGCGCGGACTGCTACATACAGGGCGACGCACCGCTTACGGCAATCGAGATCGAAGAGAAGCTTGCCGCACAGGGCGTCTCGAAAGAAGGCTTTCGCACGCCTGCGGTCAGGCGCGCGTTGCTCGACGCCTTACGCGATACGACGGAATGCGAGATCGAGCCCGGAACGGTGGATCCGCGCGAAGCCGCACGCGTTCTCGACGATCACCTGCCCTCGAATGTCGGTGTGGTGGTGGGGGACGGCCATTTCATGTCGTTTCCGATCATGCTCATGAAGAAGCCGCGCAATGCGCATGTGTTCTCCACGGCGTTCGGATCGATAGGGCAGGGCCTCGGTACTGCTCTCGGCGCAGCCGTTGCGACTGGCGAGCCGATGCTGTGCGTCGAAGGCGACGGCGGTGCGCTCCAGAATATCCAGGAGCTCGATACGGCACGGCGGCTCGGCGTGAAGCTCCTCTACGTGGTCATGAACGACGACGCTTACGGTGCCGAGTATCACAAGCTCAAGGTGAAGAAGCTTGGCGAGCATCTCGCTGCGGTGCCGGCGCCCGACTTCGGCGCCGTGGGTCAGGGCTTCGGTTGCCGTGGCCGAACTGCGCGCAGCATCGAAGAGCTCGCTCGTGCGACCGACGAGTTTCTCGCGGGTGAAGGGCCGATGGTGCTCGATGTGAGAATCTCGCGAAACGTCGTGAGCATCCCCTACCGGCGCATGCATCTCGGGCAGGATGTCTGAGACGAACGCGGTGTGAAACCAGCGTGAGTATGGCGGGACGGCGACAGATCGAGACGTAAGACACGCTGGATCAAAGAAATAGCGGAAGGCTCCGGTCTTCACGTTCACTCGCGTGCTAAAGTGCCGGCCTCTTCGAGACAGCCACCGCGCACAGCATGACGACGCCGTTCGATTCCAGTCCCACGAGTGCAGTCAATCTCGCGTCGAACGATTACCGCGTCAATGCGTTGATCGACTGGGACTTCGGCTGGGTTTACAAGTGGGGCGGCGCTGTCGGAACGCCCGCGACCATCACTTACAGCTTCCCGACGGCGGGCTCCGTGTGGGAAGCAGGTTACGGCTCCGGCGAGCAAATTAGCGGGCTGCGCTTCTTCGACGCTGCCGAACAGGCCGCCACGCGCACCGCGTTGGCGGCATGGGCGAGAGTTGCCAACGTCACTTTCGTCGAAGTGCCGGACACCGCGAGCTCCGTCGGCGATCTTCGTTTCGCACGCAGCAGCGCGCTGGGGCGTGATGTTGCCGGCGTGGGCTATGCGCCCGACCGCGACACGCAGGGCGGCGATGTGTGGCTCGCCTCCGATTACCTGCTGGGCAGTGTCCTGTCGACGCCTGCGGGCCAGCAACTCCTGCTGCACGAGATCGGACATGCGCTCGGGCTGAAGCACCCGTTCGAGGGGCCTTCACCGCTGCCGGTGATGGAGGACAACTACAACTACACCGTAATGTCGTATACGCCCGCGGGTCCCAGCTTTCCTACGACCCCTCAGCCGGACGACGTGCTCGCGATCACCTATCTCTACGGTGCCAAAGGCTCGCTCGGCGCAGGCATCCCCGGCGATTACTTTCTCGATGGCAGCAACGGCAACGACACCCTCGTCGGGCTCAGCGGGCGCGACACGCTCGATGGATTTGCCGGCAACGACGTGCTGCTCGGCGGCGGCGGCAATGATTTCATCGACGGCGGCAGCGGAGTCGATATCGCCGTATTCGGAGGTGCGCGCAGCGCATACAGCGTGCGTAACAACGTGACGTCGATGACCGTCTCGGGCCCCGAAGGTTCTGATCAGCTGCTCAGCGTCGAGCGACTGCTATTCACGGACAAAGTGATCGCTTTCGACCTCGCGGCGGGGCAGTCCGCAGGCAATGCCGTGCGACTTATCGGCGCGACGTTTGGCGCGCCCTTCATTGCGCCAGCCGCCGGCACGGTGATCGGCCTGTTCGATGCGGGCCTCGGCATGACGCAGGTTGCGCAGATTGCGATAAACACGAGCTTATTCCAGTCGTCGGTTCACAATAACGTGGATTTCGTGAACACGATATTCAGGAATCTCACGGGTCACGCGCCCGCGCCGGCCGAGCTCAGCGCCGTCGTCGGCTTGCTCCAGGGCAGCGGCGGCACCCTCACGCAGGCCGATCTTCTCGTAGCCGCCGCCAATCTTCCCCTCAATGCCACGAACGTCGGCATCGTCGGCCTGCAGCAGACAGGCCTCGAATACGTCTAGTATCGTGTGAATCGCTCGGCGCCTACGCTGCGCATGAGCTCACCGGCCGCACATTGCCGATGACGAAGCGGCTCGCCGGGAGCGCCGGCACCCGTGAGAACTGTATCCGAAGATCCTGTGCCGGCACGTCGTAACTCACGCTGCAGGCGAGGAAGCGTGCGGCGCGCTTCATGAGCTCGATCGTGATCCACTCGCCGGGACAACGATGACCGCGCTCGTGCGTGCCTCCACCCTGGGCGATCAGCATGAACGGATCCGCGGGTGTGGTCCCGAATCGTTCGGGGCGGAACTCGTCCGGCGCTTCCCATACGCGCGGATCATGATCCGTGCCGTAGAGGTCGAGCATCGTGCGCGTGCCGCTCTGGAACTGAAATCCCTTCCATTCGAAATCGCGACGCACGATCGCGGCGACCGCGGGGAAGAAGGGATAGAACCGGCGGACTTCCTGAACGAACGACTCCGTGTAGGTGCCTTCGTCATCGTGCTGCAGTTTCTCGCGGCAATCCGGATGATCGTGGAGCGCGAGTGCTTCGAAGGTCACGAACACCGTGACCGCGACAGTAGGCCGGAGCACGTTCAGCAGCTCTACCGCGGCGATATGCCTGTCGAGGGCTTCACTGTCGAAGCCGCGCTGAGTCGCGATCGTATGCAGCGCCGTGCCGCGCGGAACCTTGAGCTCGCCCCGTCGCACCCTGTCGATGAGATCGCCGGCCCATTGCTGAGCGCGATTGCGCGCCATGCGTCCCCGCCAGTGCCTGAGGCCGATGGCGCCGGCGGATTCGAACAGTGCCGCGAGATCCTGCGTGCGTAGACGCACCTCGCGTTCCGACAGGGGAACGCCTGCCCACGCACACACCGTACGCGCGAGGATTTCACGCACCTCGCCGTAGAGCTCGACGCGTTCAGATGTCGCCCATATTTTCGAATAGCGCTGCCAGAACTCTTCGCTGATATCGCCGATCGCCCTGATGCGTTCCGGTGTCATCAGCGACATGAACATGTGTTTGCGCTCGTGGTGAGGCTCGTCGTCGAGGCCCTGAACGCCGCCACGGCCGAAGAGGGTGTACTGCAATCGCAGCGGCGCCGCGCCGGCGCGCATGAAGCGTCGTGCGTCGTAGAAGAGCGCGGCCGCTTCGGGACCGCTCATGCAGATCGTCTTGCGCAGCATGAGGCGCGTCTGAAAAACATCTTCGCCCAGAGCGATGCACCGTTTGCGCATGAAGCGATACGGATCGCGCTTCATGGCGAGCGTCGCGTCGAAGGCCTTGTCCCTGGGAATCGGCCGCTGGGTGACGAAGGGCGTTCCCGCGCTCGTCGGGGCTGCGAATCGCTGCTCGGTCGTACGCCCGGGCACAGGCTGCGGCATCGTTAATCTCCCACGGTCATTCCACAAAATGGAAGCGGCATGACGAAGCCTGCAAGGCGCGTGCGCTGCGGTGTGACTTTTTTGTGTCAGCGGGGGCCGGCACCGATTCGCCTGGACTTGATTTACCTCAAGCACTTCCGATCGCGGCCGTAATGCCTTGCGTCGCGCGGAGACTCGGCGCGACCAGCGAACCACAACAAGAACAATCGTAGGTTGACGGACGGGCGCGCATGGAACGAGAACAGCGTTACACCCCGCATCATCCTGGGCCGGCTGAGAGTCCGGCGCAGTTCGGCATTCTGGTCGTCGATGACAACGAGCTCACGCGCCGGGCGTTGAAAGGCATCCTGATGCGCGATGAACGGTTCAGCGTCGTCGGTGAAGCGTCCAATGGCGCCTCGGCGCTCGAAAGCATCAGCGCGTTACGGCCGCATCTCGTGTGCCTCGACGTGGTCATGCCGCGCATGGACGGACTTTCCGTGCTGCGCAAACTGCGGGAAATGCAGCTCTCCACGGCCGTAGTGATCGTCACGGGCGAGTCCACCTCGGACGTCGTGAAGCAGGCGCGGGAAATGGGTGCGAACGGGTTCGTCGTCAAGCCGTTCAACGCAGCCACCGTGCTGAACACGATCGGTAGCATCCTCCGGCGCACGGGTTTTTGCACTACGTGCCGCCAGTCCCATGCGAACGATCTCGCCTGTCCGCCTGTGTGGGTAACTCCACCATAAGCGGTAGTTCCCAGAGGAGCGCGTGGGCACCCGCATTGCACGACGCGAGCGAGCGGGTTGGAGGACACGCGGATGATCCGATTCAGGAATTTGCTTCTCGCGCTGCTGGTGCCGCTTTCCGCATGCCAGCCGGCGCAGTCCCCGGATACGAAAGCCGCCGGCGGCGCGACGAGCTCATGCAGTGCGACGAGCGACTCAGGCAAAAGCTGCAGGATCTCCTGCACCGCTCCGCAATCGGCTTCGTGCGTCGAGGGCACCGCAGGCGCCGAGCCGAGCTGCATGTGCAAATAGCTCGAGTCGTCCGCTCGACGCCGTATTGACAGCGGCGCGCCGCAACGACATCGTTCCGCCGGGAAATATCAAACTGGAGAGTCGCAATGCCCCGTATTCCTTACGTAGACCCCGCGTCGGTGACCGATCCCGAGGTCGCGGGTTACCTCGAGCTCGCCCGCAAGGAAGGCACGCCGCGCCCGGAAAGCCAGGCGGTCCGCGCGCACGTGCCGAGCGTGATCCGCGCCTTTTCACAAGCGTGGGATCTTACATTCCGCCACGGCACGTGCGATCACAGGATCAAAGAGCTTTGCCGGGTGTACGTATCCAAGTCGATCGACTGCGAGTATTGAGGGGTCCAGCGCTCCGTCCAGGCTGGACGGAAAGGCTTGAGCGAAGAGCAATACGACGATCTTCTGAAGTTCGAGAAGTCGCCGCGTTTTACCGAGCGCGAGAAAGTGGCGCTCACCTATACGAGCGCGATCATCTGGAATGCGGAGATCGCCGATGACGCGTTATGGGCGAAGCTCCACGAGCATTTCACCGTTCCGGAACTGGTCGAGCTCGGCTTCTTCATCGCTCTGACGCTCGGTCAGCAGCGCTGGATCAAGACGCTCGGAATCGGTCACCAGGAAGTGCTCGCGGACAATACGGCAGGGCTTTCTGCGACGGCGGCCGCGAAATGAAAGCTTCGTCGCGGGAAGGCGTTACGCATCGCGCGCTGGCAAGATCAGTCAAGAGGAGAAGAGAGCTTTGGCAGCGCAAACCGTGAGGGTCGTAGCGCGCATCGTGGCACATGCTGACAGCGCGCACGAGATGAAGGCGTTGTTGTTGCGCATCGTCGAGCCCACGCGCGCTGAACAGGGATGCCTCCGGTACGAGCTTCATCAGAGCGACACCGACCCGGCGGACTTCGTTTTTATCGAGGAATGGGCGAACAGCGCCGCCGTAGCGGCCCACATGAGAACGGCCCACATTCAGGAGGTGTTCGAACGAGCGGCGCCTTTGCTCGCGGCACCACGCGATATCCGCCGGTATCATCTCATCTCGTGAGGCGTGAACGGGAGAGCGGATGGCGGAACAAAACGCAGGGCACCGGTGGCCGGGTTTCCACGAAGCGATCGTCGAAGAGGCGCCTGACGCACTCATATTCGCCGACCGCGAAGGCGTCATCCGGGTGTGGAATCACGCGGCCGAATCCATCTTCGGTTATGCGGCTGCCGAAGTGCTCGGGCAAAGTCTCGATATCATCATTCCGGAGCGGCTGCGTGCCGCGCACTGGGCGGGTTTCGACAAGGCGCTCGAGACGGGTGAGACCAAGTACTCGGGCCGGGTCCTGACGACTCGGTCCACCCACAAGGACGGCCGCCGGCTTTACGTGGATCTGAGCTTCTCGTTGCTGAAAGACGACACCGGTAACTTCGCGGGCGCGCTCGCGATCGCACGTGATGCGACGGAACGCTATATGGCCGAGAGAGACCTGCGGGCGCGTATCGCCGACCTGGAGAAAAAAGCGGCACCGCCTGCGTAGAGCGCGGCCACGGCGAACGAGCGAGCGATATTATTGGCCGGATGCGGAGGCCATTTCTGTGACTCTGACCGAGGGCGATGCACTCGTGCTGGTGGACGTTCAGCGCGATTTCCTTCCGGGCGGTGCGCTTGCCGTGCCCGACGGAGATGCCGTGGTGCCCGCGCTCAATCGATACATCGCGCTCGCACGTGAACGCGGCGTGCCGATATTCGCGACGCGCGACTGGCACCCTGCTGATCACTGTTCGTTCGAGGCGCAGGGCGGACCCTGGCCGCCGCATTGCATGTCCGATACCGAGGGCGGCCGCTTTGCTCCCGGGCTCGAACTGCCGGCGGAGGCGCACATCATCAGCAAGGCGACGATGTCGTCTCCGGATAGCTACTCGGGATTCGGCGGCACCACGTTCGCGGCCGACCTGCGCGAGCGCGGCGTCAGGCGCCTTCTTGTGGGCGGTCTGGCAACGGATTACTGCGTGCTCAACACCGTGCTGGATGCGATCCGCGAAGGCTTCGAAGTCGTGCTACTCACCGATGCCATTCGCGCGGTGAACGTCAAGGCTGAGGATGGCGAATCCGCCGAGGCGCGGATGCGCAGCGCCGGCGCGCAGCCGGCGCGTTACGACGATTTCTCATCTTGAGCGCTGCAGCCGCGCGTACAGCCATTTCGCCGTGAACGCGCAATCACCATGAGCGACGCGCTGCTCACGGATCTGTATCAGCTCACGATGCTGAAGGCGTACTACGCCCGTGGCATGTGCGAGACTGCGGTGTTCGAGCTCTTCGTGCGGCGCCTTCCGCCGGTGCGGCGCTTCATGATCGCCGCCGGGCTCGAACAGGCGCTCGAGTATCTCGAGAACCTGCGCTTCACCGCCGAGGAGCTCGAGTGGGTCGAGCAACATCCGACGCTCGGGCCCGAGCTCGCGCGAGAGCTCGAGGCCCTGCGCTTTACCGGCAGCGTGCATGCACTGCCTGAAGGCACAGCGTTCTTTCCTGAAGAGCCGATGCTCCGCGTCACGGCGCCTTTGCCCGAGGCGCAGCTCGTCGAGACCCGCCTCATCAACCTCATGCATTTTCAGTCGCTCGTCGCGAGCAAGGCTGCGCGCGTCGTGCTCGCCGCACCGGACCGCACGCTCGTCGACTTTGGTTTTCGACGCGCGCATGGCGCCGAGGCCGGCGTGCTGGCTGCGCGTGCCGCGTATCTGGCGGGCTTCGCCGGGACCGCGACCGTCGCGGCGGGCAAGGCGATGGGCATCCCGCTCTACGGCACAATGGCGCATTCGTTCGTGCAGACGCACGAGCGCGAAGCGGCTGCGTTCGAGCACTTCGCGGAAGTCTATCCCAACGGCACGACGCTACTGATCGACACGTACGATACCGAAGCGGCGGCGCGGAAGCTCGTCGAGCTTCTCGCAAGGCGCCCCGAGCTGCGGCCGGCCGTGCGTGCATTGAGGCTCGACAGCGGTGATCTCGTGGTCCTCGCGAAATCCGTGCGGCGGACGCTCGACGAAGCGGACCTGCGCACCGTCTCCCTCTTCGCGAGCGGCAATCTCGATGAGTATCGTGTTCGCGAGCTTTGTGTCGCAGGTGCACCGCTGGATGGTTTCGGCGTGGGTACGAGCCTGGTCACGTCGGCTGACGCGCCGACGCTCGATATCGTTTACAAGCTTCAGGAATACGCGGGTGCGCCTCGCAGGAAATCCTCTCCCGGCAAGGCGACGTGGCCGGGAAGGAAACAGGTCTACCGTCGATATGGCGAAGACGGACGGTTCAGCGCCGACGTGCTGACGCTCGAAGACGATGTCGTTGCGAATGCCGAAGCGCTGCTCATTCCGGTGATGGAGGCCGGCAGGCGTTTGTCGTCTGCCGAAAGTCTCGCGGTGATTCGCGAGCGCACGGCGTCCCAACTCGCGCGATTGCCTGAGCGATTGCAAAAGCTCGACGGCGACACGTCGCCTTACGAAGTCGAAATCTCGCCAAAGCTGCATGCGCTGACGGAGCGGAGCCGGGCGGGTTAGGCCCGGCTCGCGCGCGAGCGGGTCTGTTGGCCAACGGTCAAACTCGTGCTGTCAGAGTGCGACGCAAGTGGCGCATCGCGAGCAAGGCACATAACACTGCGAGGACGTTCCAGAGCGTGCCGGAGACGGGAACAGCAGCGGGCGCAGTGTCGGTGACGCTGAGAGCGAGGGACCAATCGGAATGTCCGGTGAATGCAGCGAAGTCCTCGGGCTTGAAAACCTCCGCGACAAGGCGCAAATGGTAGTCCCCGGGGGCGAGGACGCCGGAGCTGTTGAACGCGCCGGCGATGGTCTGGTCGAGGAGCGCGCTGCCGCCGATTTCTTCGAGCAGGGCGAGAGCGGAGGAGAACGTCCCGGTGATATTGAGTAAACCCGTAAGGGAATACGATGCCGAGCCGACAGTAAAGGTAGTATCGAACACGGAACGTCCCAGATGTGCGGCCGAGGCTCCGACAGTGCTCACCCTTTGCGCATCGGCCGAGCCGGTACCAGACGCGTTGATGACCAGCCCGGTCACACCCAAATTCGAGTTCTGTGCGGCGGCGGCGCTGAGGTTTACGAAGTTGACGGACACGGTTTCGTTGAAGAGTCCTGCGGCGGTAGAGGATTCTTCGTCGTGTCCAATGCCGCGGTTGAGGTCGGCCACGACATCGCGCAAAGCTGTGTCGATTACAGTGGCTCTGAGCGCGACAGGAAAGATCGATGTATGTCATCGGTAAAAACGTGAACGTGGGTGTCTACGATCAACGGTATGTCCTTTCTTCATTCGACTTTGACGTGCGCATCGGCGATGACTTTGGACCACTTCTCGAGCTCAGCGGTTGCAAACGCGGCGAATTCGTCGGGGCCCCGACCGAGCGGCTCCACGTCGTCGCGGAGTAGCCGTTCGCGGATGTCTTTCTTCGCGATCGCGTGCGTGACGAGCTGCTGCAGTTGATCGACGATCGGACGAAGCGTGCCGGCCGGCGCGATGAGACCGTACCAGATACCGGCGGTGAGTCCCGGATAGCCCGCTTCGGCGGTCGTCGGAACCGCGGGCAGGCTGCCGGACCGGCGATCGTTCATCACGGCGAGCACTCTTGCCTTGTTCGCCTGGATGTAGGGATACATCGAGATCACGCTCGGAAAAAGAATCTGCACTTCGCCGGCGGCGAGGTTCACGGCGGCGGGCGCGGTGCCCTTGTAGGCGATGTGCACGATGTCGACGTGGGTCGCCTGCTTGAAAAGCTCGCCGGCGAGGTGCAACGGGCTCCCGATGCCGCCCGACCCGAAGTTGAGCGCACCCGGCTTCTGCTTCGCGAGCGCAACGAGCGAGCGCACGTTCGTGACCGGCAACGACGGATGGGTCACGATGATGATCGGCGTGGAGCCGACCAGCGAGACCGCCGCGATGTCGCGCAACGGATCGTAGGGCAGATCCCTGCGCAGTGCGCGATTCACGATGTAGCTCGCCGTCGTGAGCATGAGCGTGTAGCCGTCCGGCGGCGACTTCGCGAGCGCGGCCGCGGTGGCGATGGAGGAAGACCGGTTCTCGACGATGAATTGCTGGCCGACCGCCTGCGAGAAATCGGTCGCGAGCAGCCGCGCGATGATATCCACGCCGCCGCCCGCCGACGAACCCACGAGAATCCGCACCGGCTTCACCGGATAGCTCTGAGCGAGCACGGATCCGGCGCAGAGCAGGAAGCTCAGCCCGATGAGGCATGCGCCGGTGCGAGTGCGCGAAGACATCATGGGAAGCGCGTGACCTGACGTGGGGCTCTTCGAGGAACGCAGTATAGTTCCTTCCGACCTGAGGTTAGCTTCCAACAGGAGTTTCGATGGACTTCGCACTGACGCAGGAACAGCGCGGCATGGTGAACACCGTGCGCGCGCTCACGCAGGAGAGATTCAAGCCTAACGCGCTGAAATACATGGACGGCACGTTTCCGTGGGACAACATCCGCGATCTCGCCAAGATCGGCGTTCTCGGAATGGCCGTCCCCGAGGAGTATGGCGGTCTCGGACTTCCGGTGCTCGATACCGCGCTCGTGCTCGAGGAGATCGCCAAAGGCTGTTACGTGACCGCGATGGCCGTGCTGGGCGAAGTCGGCGTGCAGACGAAGATCATCGATGTCTTCGCGCCCGAAAACATCAAGCGGAGGCTCCTTCCCCGTGTGTGCACGGGTGAGGTGATCCTGGCGGTCTGCATGACCGAGCCGCACGCGGGCACCGATGTCGCGAATTACCGCACGAACGCCGATATCCGGGGCGAGAAGCTCATCATGAACGGGGTGAAAACGCTGATCAGCCGCGTCGACGAGGCGCAGGCCTTCGTCGTATTCAGCCGCGTGAACAGGCAGCCGGGCCGCGAGGGCATCGGTTGCGTGCTGATCGAGCGTGGAACGCCCGGATTCGAGTGCACGGCGCGCTATCACACGATGGGGGGCGAGAATCTCGCGGAGATTCGCTTCGAGAACTGCGAGCTGCCGCTCGAAAACCTGATCATTCGCGAAGACGGCTTCCGGAAGCTCCTCTCCGCCTTCAACACGCAGCGCTGTCTCAATCCCAGCATCTCGCTCGGCCTCGCCGAAGGCGCATTCGAGGAGTCCGTGAAATACGCGCGAGACCGCAGTGCATTCAACCGGCCGATCGGCGAGTTCCAGGCGATCCGGCACAAGCTCGCCGAAATGTATCGTGACATCGAGGCGAGCCGCTCGATGCTCTACCGGGCTTGCGCGACGGCGAACCCGTTTCCCGATCCGTACATGGCTGCGATTGCGAAAATAACGGTGAACGAGATGTCGCTTCGTGTGACGAGCGAAGCGATCCAGGTTCACGGCGGTTACGGCTTCACCGACGAGTTCCCGGTATCCCGGTTCTATCGCGGCGCCCGCTACGGCAGCCTGGGTGGCGGCACGACGGAGACGCTTAAGGAGCTCGTAGGGAAGAAGATCATGAGCGATTTCCCCCCGGACGGCTTCCTTGGAATGTCCAGGTTCTAGACTCTGCCGTGTAACTGCTCGAGAAGACATTCCTTACGTCGCGGGGATAAAATGCCGCTACCCGCATGTCATGGACACGGTCGGCCGCTTACTGGCTTTCGTGTTCGTGGTGGGGTAGGGCATTCGCATCCGAACATCCGGTAACCGAGTTGGAGGAGAAGATGAACGCACTCATGTCTATCGGTCTGTGGGGTGTTATTGCAGTCCTCGGAGCCTTTTCTTTTGCGACGCTGGCACTCAATCGCGGGGAAAACGTGAGTGCGGTATGGCTCGTCACCGCGGCGCTGGCTGTTTATTTCATCGCGTATCGCTTCTACAGCAAGTTCATCGCCGAGCGTGTGCTGAAGCTCGACGACACGCGACAGACTCCGGCAGTCCGCCACAACGACGGCATGGATTACGTGCCGACAAACAAGTGGGTGCTGTACGGCCACCATTTCGCCGCGATCGCGGGCGCAGGACCGCTGGTCGGACCGGTCCTCGCGGCACAGATGGGCTATCTCCCCGGGACACTCTGGATTCTTGCCGGGGTCGTGGTGGCCGGTGCTGTCCAGGATTTCATCGTCCTCTTCGTTTCCATGCGGCGTGACGGCAAGTCACTCGGGGAGATGATCCGGATGGAGCTTGGACCGGTTCCCGGCTCGATCGCGCTCGTGGGCGTGCTGGCGATCATGATCATCATCCTCGCCGTGCTGAGCCTGGTCGTCGTGAAGGCGCTTGCGGAAAGCCCGTGGGGTCTTTTCACCATCGCGGCGACGATCCCGACGGCGCTTCTGATGGGCGTCTACATGCGCTATATCCGGCCGGGGCGCGTCGGTGAGGCTTCCATATTCGGCGTTGTGCTCCTGATCGGTTCGATTTTTCTCGGCCGCGTCGTCGCCGAGAGTCCGACCTGGGGCCCGATCTTCACCCTCAAGGGTACCGAGCTCGCGTGGGCGCTCATCATTTACGGCGCGATCGCTTCGAGCCTGCCCGTGTGGCTCATGCTCGCACCGCGGGACTATCTCAGCACGTTCCTGAAGGTCGGCACCGTCGTGGCGCTTGCGCTCGGGATTTACTTTGTGGCGCCGGCACTGCAGATGCCGGACGTCACGCGATTCGTAGACGGCACGGGTCCGGTCTTCTCGGGTCAGCTCTTCCCGTTCCTCTTCATTACCATCGCGTGCGGCGCGGTTTCCGGATTCCATTCGCTCATCAGCTCCGGCACGACGCCGAAGATGGTCGAGAAGGAGTCGCACGCACGCCTCATCGGCTTCGGCGGGATGTTGACGGAGTCTTTCGTCGCGATCATGGCGCTCACCGCGGCATGCGTGCTCGATCCCGCCGTCTACTTCGCGATGAACAGTCCGGCGGCGGTGATCGGTACGACGGCCCAAAGCGCCGCCCAGACGATCTCGAGCTGGGGATTCGTCATCACGCCCGACGCACTGAATCAGGTGGCGACGGATATCGGCGAGAAAACCATCCTCTCTCGTGCCGGCGGCGCGCCGACTCTTGCGGTCGGTATGGCCCAGATTCTCGCGCAGGCGGTGGGCGGCAAGAGCATGGAGGCGTTCTGGTACCACTTTGCCATTCTCTTCGAGGCGCTGTTCATCCTGACGGCGGTCGATGCCGGAACGCGCGTCGGGCGGTTCATGATCCAGGACATGCTCGGCCACGTGTACCGTCCACTCGGCAACACCGAGTACCTGCCCGCGAACCTCGTCGGCACCGGACTCTGCGTCGCGCTCTGGGGTTATTTCCTGTACCAGGGCGTCGTCGATCCGCTCGGCGGCATCAACACGCTGTGGCAGCTCTTCGGTGTCGGCAACCAGATGCTCGCCGGCATTGCGCTGATTCTCTGCACGACCGTCCTGGTCAAGATGAAGCGCGAACGCTACGTGTGGGTGACGCTCGTGCCGACGGCATGGCTGCTCGTGACCACGTTGACCGCGGGGATTCAGAAGATTTTCCATCCGGATCCGAGGATCGGCTTTGTGGCGCTCGCTCAAAAGTTCAGCGATTCGCTGGACGCGGGGAAGGTGCTCGCGCCCGCGAAATCGCTCGATCAGATGCGTCAGGTCATCTTCAATAACTATCTCGACGCAGTGGTCTGCGGGCTGTTCGTGCTGCTCGTTGTGGCGATGTGCTTCTTCGCGATCAAGATCGGCCTGCAGGCGTGGCGTCAGGCGCGTCCGACCGCGATCGAGATTCCGCCAGCACCAGCCGCTGCGCCGGCGATGGCGAGCTGATCATGGAAAACGTATCGATGAACACACTCGAAATGACGGCCGGCGGTTCGCTGCGCACGAAGGTTCGTACGTTCGGCCGCGGGATGCGGGCCGCCTATCACCAGGTGTTCGGCATACCCGATTACGAGGCGTATCTCGAACACATGAAGCGCGACCACCCGGGCTGCTCGCCGATGTCGCGGCGCGAGTTCTTCGCGTCATGGCTCGACCGGAAGTACACGCGCAGCGGCCCGCGGTGTTGTTGATTCGCTGAGCGGCACCTATCGCGAGCCGTCCGAGGGGCGGGTGCGCAATGCATCCGCCCCGTCGCGTCTTGCGCCGTCATAAACCCTGGCGCGTTGCAATCGAGCCATTGGCGCGCTCTATCGCGCGGTTAAAAAAATCCAATCACGCTCCAACGGCGGCACCGCAAAAGGATTGGCAGGCGGACGAGCCCGCACGCCTCGGCAGGGTGCTGCAGACGCTCGAACGTATTCAGAAGGACTTCGACGGATCGCAGTCTGGCGGGAAGAAAGTGTCGCTCGCCGATCTGATCGTGCTCGGCGAATGCGCCGCGGTGGAGCAGGCGGCAAGGAATGCCGGCCACACCGTGACGGTGCCATTCACGCCCGGCCGCACCGATGCGTCGCAGGCTGAGACCGACGTGAACACGTTCGACGTGCTCGAACCGTTAGGCGATGGCTTCCGGAACTACGCGAGACCCCGACGATCCACTCTCGCCGGAGACCCGTCTGCTCGATCGTGCCAACTTGTTGCGCCTCACTGCGCCGGAGATGACGGTTCGCGTCGAGGGCATGCGTGCTCTCGATGCGAACCACGGCCACTCGCAGCACGGCGTTCTCACCGAGCGGGCGGGGACTCTGACGAAGGATTTCTTCGTGAACCTGCTCGACATGAGTACCGCTTGGAGACCGTCCGCGACAGAGAAGAACGTGTACGAAGGGCCGAGCGCGCCACGGGCAAGGCGAAGTGGACCGTGACCGCCGCGGACCTCGTTTTCGGCGCGCATTCTCAGCTGCGTGCCCTGGCGGAGGTGTACGCGAGCGACGATGCGAAAAAAACGCCGGCCCCCCGCGGCCCGCTCTTACCCGGGCGCTGCGAGCACGCGTTTCAGCGCCGGACAGGACCTCCGGCCGAGCTGCGTTCGCTCAATCATCTCGGCCGCCGTAGCGCTTGTTCGATCACCTGCAATCTCCTTTCGTGATCGCCGATACGCTGCTCGGCGTTCGAGAGTCGCTTCTGGAGTTCCAGGAGGGTCTGTGACTGCTCCTTGAAAATCACATCGCTTCTCGTGTTAATAGACTGAATCGATGTTAATTGCTGCGCATGATTCTGCAGAGACTGCTCGTCTTGCCGAATGAGCTTTCTTTGCTCCTCGTCGCGAGCGTTGAGCTGCTGTACGGCCTGATTCACAGACTGGCTGAAGTTCGTCAGGTCGGTCCTGAGTGCGTCGAGCTGTATCTTGAGGTCTTCTGCCGTGACCGGCTGTTTCGCTGACGTTTCAGCAGCGACGGCGTCGAAACCGATGCAAAGGCATGCAACCATCAAAGCGAGCAGCTTGTGGTGCGGAAGCCTCGGCGCTGTTTTGCTTTTCATAAAACCTCCCTCACATCGGCAACGGAGAGATTAAGCTAACACAAGCTTACTGAGGTAAGCTTCGGACAGCAGAACGACTCCGAAGCGTTTCGTGGAAGAAAAAGCGAATCCCCTGCTCGCGCTGAAGGTGCGCGATTTCCGCCTGTACTGGCTTGCGCTCGTCGCGCAGGTCGTGGGCCAGCACATGTTCGCCTTCACGCTCGGGTGGCTCACTTTCGAGATCACAGGCTCGCAGGCGAAGCTCGGCCTGGTCCATCTTTGCGGCTTCGTGCCCCAGTTCGCGCTGACGCTTCTCGGCGGAGTGCTTGCGGACCGCTTCGATGCGCGCAAGATCATCAGGCTCGCGCAGACGAACACCGCGATCGCGATGGTCATGATCGGTGTGGCGGTGATGCTCGGCGTCGCACAGCTCTGGCATCTTGCGCTGAGTGCGTTTCTGCTGGGCCTGTCGAGCTCGATGGACGAGCCGGCGCGCGCATCCTTCTTTCCGCGCCTCGTGCCTCGCGAGCTGCTGCGCTCGGCGGTACCGCTCATCTCGATGGCGTTCGGCAGCAGTCGCATCATCGCGCCGTCGATCGCCGGCTTCCTCATCGCCGCCGCGGGCGCGCCGAGCGCGTTCCTTCTGTCCGCTGCAGCGGTGAGTACGATGATCGCGGTGCTCTTTCTTATCCGCCCGGGGCGCGCGCCTGCGCCCTCGCACGGCAGTCTCATCAACAACTTCACCGAGAGCCTGCGTTACATCCGCGCGAACGAAGCGTTTTCGAAGGCGATCGCCGCCGCACTGCTGAACGCCACGATGGCGATGGGCTTCATCCACGTGCTTCCGGTTTTTGCGAAAGATCTCCTGCACGTCGATTCGAGGGGCCTGGGCATCCTGACGGCGGCTGCGGGCGTGGGTGCGCTTGCCGGTTTTTTCAGCTATGCGTGGGTGCAGCCGCATGTGAGCCCCAGGAACATGATCGTGAGCTCGCTCACGGTCTATCAACTGGCGCTGATCGGGCTCGCATTCAGTGACGCGTACTGGTTCTCTTTCGGCGCGATCCTCATCGCTGGCCTCTGTCACGCGTATTTCCTCACGTGCGTGCAGGTGATGCTGCAAACGCTCGTGGAGGACCGCTACCGCGGACGCGTGATGAGCGTGTTCGCGCTCGTCTGGAGTCTCATGTTCCTGAGCGGATTTCTGCTGAACAGCGCGGGCGCGTTGGTTGGCCCGCGACTCGCGCTGGCAGGCGGGGCAGCCGTCGTGCTGTGCTACGTGTGGCTCTCGCTCGTGCGGGCGAGTGCATTGCGAAAACTGGTTCTCGCGCCCAAGCCGGGCTGAGGGTCCGGCGCGCGATCGACATTCGGAGGAGCATCCATGAGGCGACGCATCGCGATATTCGTTCTTGCAGCGGCTGCAGCACACGCATTCGCCGCTGAGTATCCCGCGAAGCCCGTGCGCATCATCGCACCCTTCCCGCCGGGCGGGAGCGTGGACCTCGTGGCGCGCGTGATCGGCGCCGACTTGAGCAAACCGCTCGGGCAGCAGGTCGTGATCGACAATCGCACCGGCGCATCGGGCATGATCGGGACCGAGCTTGCGAAGAATTCGCCGCCGGACGGCTACACGCTCCTCGTGAACACGCTGCCGTTCGTGACGAACCAATTCGCGTACGAGAAAGTGCCGTACGATCCCATCAATGATTTCGCGTCGATTTCGCTTCTTGTCTCGGTGGCATCGGTTCTGGTCTCGCATCCCGCGCTGCCGGTAAATTCGATGAAGGATCTGATCGCGCTCGCGCGCGCGAAACCCAACCAGCTGACCTACGGCACGGCCGGCGCGGCAACCAATCCGCACATCGCCGGAGAGCTGCTCAACAATCTCGCCAAGATCAAGCTGGTGGCGGTGCACTACAAGGGTGGCGGTCCCGCGACGATCGCGACCTTGAGCGGCGAGGTGCAGTTGTACTTCGTCAATGCCATTACCGAAGCGCTTCCGCTCATCAATGCAAAGAAGCTGAAGGCGCTCGGAATCACCTCAGCGAAGCGCAACCCCGGCGCGCCGCAGATTCCCACGATGGCGGAGGCGGGACTTCCGGGTTATGAATTCACGACGTGGGAGATTCTCGCGGCACCGAAAGGCACGCCCGGCGCCATCATCTCGACGCTCAACGAAAAGGTCAGGGCAGTGATGAGAACGCCCGAAGCCATCAAGCGATGGGAGGAACGCGGCTTCGACGTGATCGCGAGCACGCCGGAAGCGATGACGGCGCACCTTCAGCGCGAAATCAGCAAATGGCGCGTCGTCTTCAAGGAGCAGAACATCAGGGCGGAGTAGGGCCCTTCAAGAAGGTCCGGGCGCTTCGTTGAACAGCCACGGCCGTTCCGCGCGATAGGCGCTCTCGAACTCGAGCATGGCGTCGTCGTACTGCTGGGTGCGGGCGATGTCGTCGAGGCCCTCGAGCAGGCATTTCTTGCGAACCGGATGGATATCGAAGCGGTACTGCTTCCCGCCCGGTCCTGTGACCGTCTGCTGCGCGAGGTCGACGGCGATCGTGGTGCCGGGCTTCTCGTGCAGCTGTCGGCGCAACTCTACGACGTCTTCCTGCGGCAGCGTGACCGGCAGCAAGCCGTTCTTCGCGCAGTTGTTCGCGTGGATGTCGCCGAAGCTCGACGCGATGACGCATCGGATTCCGAACTCGTAGAGCGCGTAGACGGCACTTTCACGTGACGAGCCGCAACCCCAGTTGCGATCGGCGACGACGAAGCGTGCCTGATTGAAAGGCTCCACGTTGAGAATGTGCTCCTTCTCCGTCCCGTCGAGATTGAAGCGCCGGTCGTGGAACAGGATCTTCGCGTGTCCCGGCCCGCGCGGGACCTTGTTGAAGCGGGTAGGGCAGAGCTGGTTGGTGTCGACGTTCGCTTCGTCGATCGGCACTGCGACGCCGGTGAGCTGCGTGAAAGCTTCCATGTGCATTACCTCATCAGTTCGCGAACGTCGACGAAACGACCGGTGATCGCGGCGGCCGCGGCCATCGCGGGGCTTACGAGATGCGTCCGTCCTCCGGTACCCTGGCGTCCGCGGAAGTTGCGGTTCGAGGTCGATGCGCAGCGTTCGCCGGGTTTCAACTGATCGCCATTGATCGCGGTGCAGAGCGAGCAGCCCGGTTCACGCCATTCGAATCCGGCCGCGGTGAGGATGCGATCGAGTCCTTCGGCTTCCGCCGCGCGCTGCACGGTGCGCGAACCTGGAACGACCCACGCCGGTACTTTGGCTTTGCCGAGCTTCGCGACTTCCGCCGCCGCACGGAGATCCTCGAGCCGGCTGTTCGTGCACGATCCGATGAAAACACGGTCGACTTCGATGTCGGTGAGTGCCATGCCGGGCGTGAGCCCCATGTAGTCGATGGCGGCTTCGTACTCCACGCGCTTCTCGGTATCGAGCTTGCGCGGATCGGGTACGACCGCGGTGACCGGCAGCGACTGTTCGGGATTCGTGCCCCAGCTCACCATCGGCGCGATGTCTTTCGCGGCGATCTTCACCTCGCGATCGAAAACCGCGTCGGCGTCGGAAGGCAGTGTCTTCCAGAACGCGAGCGCTTCGTCCCACTGAGCGCCTTTCGGCGCCCACGGACGTCCCTCCATGTACGCGTACGTCGTGTCGTCCGGTGCGACCATGCCGGCGCGAGCGCCGCCTTCGATCGACATGTTGCACACGGTCATGCGCTCTTCCATCGTCATCGCGCGGAAAGCCGAGCCCGCGTATTCGAGCATGTAACCGACGCCGCCCTGCGCACCGATGGTGGCGATGATCTGGAGGATTACGTCTTTCGCGGACACGCCGAACCCGAGCTCGCCGTCGACGCTGATGCGCATCGTTTCAGGCTTGCGTTGCCAGGTGCGCTGCGTCGCCAGGACGTGCGCCATTTCCGACGCTCCGGCGCCGAACGCGATGCAGCCGAATGCGCCGTGGGTCGAGGTGTGCGAGTCGGCGCCGCAGATGAACATACCGGGTTGAGTGATGCCTTGCTCGGGCGGCACCACATGGAGAATCCCCTGACGCGGATCGTCGAAGCCGAAGAGGTTGACGCCGTGCTCCGCGGCGTTCCTGTGAAGCTGAACGATCATGTTGCGGATCTCCGGCGCCTTGACCGAATCGAGGCCTTCCGCCCTCGAATGAGTCGGCACGTAATGATCGGTATGCGCGAAGATCTGCTTCGGCCGAAATGCTTTCCGCCCTCGTTTCGCGAGCTGCGCGAAAACGTGCGACGAGCCCTCATGGATGTAGGCGCGGTCGACGTAGAGAAGCACTTCGCCGCTTTCTTCCGCCACCACGTGGTGGTTCCAGATTTTCTCGAACATGGTTGTGCCGGACATGCGTCCTCCTACTTTTTCAGGCCGAGATCGGTGAGTATGACGCGATACTCGGCGTAATCGCTATCGAACAGCTTGCGTGTGGCTGCGCTCTTCAGGAAATGAGGCTCCCACGTATTGCGCGCGAGCTCCTGTTTCCATGTATCGGTCGCCACGGCTTTCTCGAGCGCGTCTTCCCAGAACGCGATCTGCTCCGAGGTCATGTTGGGCGGGCCGATGATGCCGCGCCAGGTGTCCATAACCGCAGGGTAGCCCTGCTCGGTCCATGTCGGCGTGGAAGCGTAGAAGCCGCTGAGACGTTTCGGCGCGAGCACGCCCAGCACGCGGAGCTTGCCGGCTTCGACCAGGCGCAGGACTGATGACGGCGTTCCCGCGTGCGCATCGACATGTCCGCCGAGGACGGCGACCGCTGCTTCGCCGCCCGAGCCGAGTATGACCGGCTTCAACTTCTTCACATCGGCCCCGGCCGCCTTCGCCACCAGAGCGAGCGACATGTGATTGATACTGCCGAGCGTCGTCGGCGTCGACACCGCGATCGAGCCCGGATCCTTGCGCAACTGCTCGGCGAAATCGCGTCCGGTCCGCAGCGCGGAATCGGCGCGCACCGCGATCACCGTGTATTCACTGAAGAGCGTGGCGAGCGGCGTGACGTCCGTATAACGCACGGGGCTTCGTCCGTGCAGATCGCTCGTGATGCTGTTGGGCGAATTGATCGCGATAACGTGCGCGTCGCCCGGGTGCCGGTTGATGTACGCGAGCGTGATCGCGCTTCCGCCTCCCGGCCGATTCACCGCCGTGATTGGAACTTTGAGGATGTTCTGTTCCTGGAAGATGCGCTGCAGCGTGCGCGCGGTGCGATCCATCCCGCCGCCGGTTGCGGTCGGAATCACGATTTCCACCGGGCGCGTCGGCGTCCATGATGCGGCGTGGGCCGGAATACCGGTGACTAAACCGAACGCGGCCAGCCACGCAGCGGCCGAACTCCACAATGAGCCAGACATCCCAACGCTTCCCGCGATCGCTCAAACGAGCAGTGCCGAGTCTACAACGAACGCATTTCGTCTCGATCAGCGCCCCGGGAGCCTCAGGTGGCGCCGGGTTCGTCGTCGCTTTTGTTGAAACGTGCCCGCAATCCTGCGATGCTCTGCCGAAATCTCGAACTCGAACGCGGGAGGTAACAGCATATGAGCAGCGAAACCCATCACCATCACGACGGCCGGCGGGTTGAAGACGTTCGTCTCATCACGGGTGCCGGAAGGTACGCCTCGGACTGGAACGTGCCCGGCCAGCTCTACGGCCATTTCGTGCGTGCCGACCGCGCGCATGCGGAGATCGTCTCCGTCGATACGAAGAAAGCGCTCGCGTTCCCCGGTGTCAAAGCCGTGTTCACGGGCGAAGACGCGGTACGGGCAGGCTACACGCGTGCGCCGCACACGATGCAATTCGTCGGCAAGAACGGTATGAAGGCGAGGTCGCCGGCGCGTCCGGTGCTCGCTCACGGCAAAGTGCGCTTCGTGGGCGAAGCGGTCGCGCTCGTGGTTGCGGATACCGCCGCTGCAGCACAGGATGCGGCGGACCTCGTGGAGATCGATTACCGAGAGCTCGAAAGCGTCACCGATGCGGAACGCGCGCTCGACCGGGGCGCGCCGCAACTTTCCGACGAGGTGCCGGGGAATCTCGCGTGGGAGTCCGAAGTCGGTGACGAGAAGGCGGTCGAAGCCGCTTTTGCCGCTGCCGCGCACATCACGCGGGCCAAGGTGGTATCGACGCGTGTCGCGCCGAACCCGATGGAGCCGCGCGCATGCCTCGTCGCCTACGACGCTTCGACCGAAACGTACCGCATCCATTCGCCGATGCAGGGCATCACGACGATACGTTCGCAGCTCGCGGCGTACACGAAAGTGCCGGCCGAGAAGCTCGTGTTCGAAGTGGGCGATGTCGGCGGCGGATTCGGCCAGCGCTCGGGCGCCTATCCGGAATACGCGGCCCTCATGATTGCGGCCAAAGCGCTGAGTGCGCCGGTCAAGTGGACCGGCTCGCGCACCGAAGGCCTGCTCACGGACACGCACGGCCGTAACATGATCGCCTACGGACAGCTCGCGCTGGACAAGGACGGCAAGTTTCTCGCGATGCGCATCGACTGGATCGTCGACCTCGGCGCGTATCTCTCGCCCGGCGCGCAGGGGCACATCCGGAACACCACCAACTGCATGACGGGCGTCTACAAAATCCCTGCGCTCTACGCGTCATATCGCATTCCGATCACCAACACGACCCCGCTCGGCGCGTACCGGGGCGCGGGACGGCCCGACATCGCCTACACGGTGGAGCGTCTCGTGAATCAGGCCGCGGCAGAAATCGGCATGGATGCGGCGGAGCTTCGCCGGCGCAACTTCATTCCGCCCGAGGCTTTTCCGTACACGTCACCCAGCGGCGGCAGCTACGAGATTGCCGACATGCCGGGCGTGCTCGCGAAAGCGCTAGAGCTCGCCGACTGGAAGGGTTTCGGGGCGCGTCGTGATAAATCGAAGCAGACCGGCAAGCTTCGCGGCATCGGCATATCGACCGTGATCGAGAATACGGGTCTCGGTAATGCGCCGGCGGACGAGGTCGAGATGCAGCTCGATGCGAGCGGCACGGTCACTGCGTTCATGGTCGCGAAAACGCAGGGACACGGGCACGAGACGACGTTCGGATCGATCATCGCAAACGCGCTGGAGATTCCGCTCGAGAAGGTGAAGATCGTGCAGTGCGCACCCGGCACGAAGCTGAAGGGCAACGGCACGGGCGGGTCGCGCAGCACGGTCGGCGCAGGCAGTGTGTGTCACATCGCGGCGCAGAAGCTGATCGAACAGGGCAAGGCGCTCGCCGCCCTCGACCTCGGTGTCGAGCCGTCGCAAGTAGGATATGCGAAAGGCGAATTCAAATCCGATCTCTCAGACCGGGTGGTGCAGCTCGCAGAGATCGCCAAGGAGAAGACGGTGAGTCTGATGGCCGACGGCAAATTCGGCTCGACGTATCCGAACGGCTGTCACATCGCCGAAGTGGAAGTCGATCCCGAAACGGGCGTCACGGAAGTCGTGTCGTACTGCGCCGTCGACGATATCGGCACCGTCATCAATCACGCCATCGTCGAAGGCCAGCTGCACGGCGGCGTCGTGCAGGGCGCGGGGCAGGTCTTCGGCGAGAAGGTGATCTACGATCCCGAAACGGGACAACCGCTCACCGCGACTTTCATGGACTACTACATGCCGCGAGCGGGGATCATCCCCGAGATTCGCGGCGAGGAACACCCGACGGAAAGCAAAGTAAGCCCGCTCGGCGTGAAAGGCGTCGGCGAGTCCGGCTGCACGGCTTCGATTCCGGTGCTGGTGGGCGCGGTGCTCGATGCGCTGCGGCCGGTCGGCGTGGACAAGCTCGACATGCCGCTCACGCCGGCGCGTGTGTGGCGGGCGATTCAGGGCGCGGCGCAGTAGAGGATCGCGCTGCCGCGCCCCACAGCACGCGAGCTCATGGCGACGACGACGCTATCGTTGTGGATGGTGCGGCTGACGTTTGCCGCAGCGCTCACGGTCAGCGTCGTCGTAGTGTTCTTTTTCCTCTGGGGACTCGTCGACGGCTCGGTATCGTCTTTCAACATGGGCCTCTGGCTCACGTTGCTCGCTCTCGTAACGGCTGTGCCGTTTGTGGGCTCGCGACTGCGTTCGAGCGGAAGGCCGTGGCCCGCGATTCTCGTACTGTCGATTCTCGCGCTGCCGGGGCTGCTGTACGCGCTGTTCATCCTGCTGATCGTCGTGACGAAACCTTCATGGAATTGATCTCCACGATCTCGATCGACGTGTCCTCGACTGACACAGGCGTCGACTAGGCCGAAGCGAACCTCCGACGATGCGGCTAGTCGTTTTCCTCCTGCTGCTCATCGTTGGTGTCGAAAGCGCCGCGCAACAAACGGCGGCACAGCGGGTCGAGCGCCTCGCGGCGGAGGCCCGGGAGCGCTGGCTCGATCTCTTCCCTTTCGGCGAGACGATGGGGAAGGGTGCGGGCCCGCGTCAGGACAGCGTCGAGCTCACCTTCAGCAGCGAACATCGCGAGCGCCAGCGTGCGCACGACCGTTGGATTTTGCAGGAGCTCGACGGCATTCCGGTGACCGAGCTGAAGCCTTCCGAGCAACTCACGTACGAGCTCCTGAAGCGCGGCGCGCGTGAAGGCCTCGAGTGGCTGAGCTTCCCGCTCCACCAGCATTACGTTCTCATCCAGATGGATGGCGGGCTTGCGACGACGCTCATCAAGCTTGTCGGCCGACAGCCCTTCCGGAACGAATCCGATTACCGCGCCTGGCTCACGCGTGCAGCGCGTCTGCCCAAATACATCGACGGTGTGGGCGACGTGCTGCGCGAAGGCATGGCTTCAGGAATGACGATCCCGCGAGTGATCGTCGAGCAGTCGCTCAAACAACTGGACGCGCTCACGCCGAAAGACATGGAGCAGAGCGCGTTCTGGAAACCGGTCGCGGGCTTCCCGGCTTCGATCACGGACGAACGGCGGAAGGCGATCGAAGCGGAGTACCGCAAGCTCCTCGCGACGAGCGTCTTTCCGGCGCTGCGACGACTCACGTCCTACGTCCGAAACGATTACCTGCCGCACGCCCGCACATCCGACGGGTTCTCTGCGCTGCCGCAGGGAGAGGCGATCTATCGCCTTGCCGTCCGGCTCGAAACGACCACCGACATGACGCCCGCGGAGATTCACGCGCTCGGACTGCGGGAAGTCGCACGCGTGCAGGCCCTGCTTGTGAGCTCGGGGAAGCCACTGGGATTCAGCGGTCCGATTGCGGAGCTGCAGCAGTGGCTCGCGGCGAGCCCGCAGAACTTTCCGTTCACGTCCGGCGAGCAGGTGCTCGAGTATCTCCGCGCGATTCACGCGCGCATCGTTCCGCAGCTTCCGAAGCTCTTCACGCGTTTTCCGAAAGCCCGATTCGAGATCCAGTTGACCGAGCCTGAGCTTGCAGCGACCGCAGCCGCGCAATGGAGCCCACCGTCGGACGACGGGTCGCGGCCGGGCATTTTCAGGATCCCCGTACCCGATCCTCGACGCCAGTCGATCTTCGGGCTCGCTGCGCTGCTCGCCCACGAAGGCATGCCCGGCCACCATTTCGATGGGGGCCTCCGCCTGGAAAACCCCGTTCCGGAGTTTCGCCGCCGCTTTTACGCGAACGCGTTCGGCGAAGGTTGGGGACTCTATGCCGAATCGCTCGGCGAGCAGCTCGGCATCTACGGCGATCCGCTCCAGCTCATGGGGCGGTACCATTTCGAGCTCTGGCGCGCGTGCCGGCTCGTCATCGACACGGGATTGCATTCGAAAGGCTGGACGCGCGTTCGGGGAATCGATTATTTCGTGAACGAGTGCGGCATGACTCGTGAGGCCGCCACCGTCGAAGTGCTGCGCTACATGGTGTGGCCGGGACAGGCGCTGGGCTACAAGATCGGCGAGCTTACGATCCGCGACATACGCAAGACGGCCGAGCAGCGTCTCGGCTCGCGCTTCGACATCCGTACGTTTCACGACGCCGTGCTCGCAGAAGGCCATCTGCCGCTGGACATGCTGCGTGCGCGCATGGATCAGTGGATCGCGGCGCAAGCGCCTGTCCAGCAGCAGCGCTGAGCGCTCTTCAATCTGCGTTCAGCTCAGCGATCGGCCGCTTCTATACCGGCCAGCCGTAGCTCCGCGCCATCGACTGCAGCATGATCCACTTGTCTGCCGAAGCGCTTCTCGCCAGAGGCGAAGGTGCGCACGCCGATCCGAATGGACCATACGGAACCGCGAACTGCGGTGCCGAGGCGCGCTTCTGCTTGAAGTCGAGTGCTTCGGCCAGATTGTTTGCGGACGCGTCACGCAGGGTCAACGGCTCGAGTCCCCAGCGCCATTCGATCATCTTCAGCACGGAGGTGTGATCGAACGTGATGCTCGATACGGCGCTGCGCGGGGCCGATGGAGCGATGAGGAGCGAGGGCACGCGAAAGCCGAGAAGTCCATCGGCATTGCCAGCAATCTTGTCCGCTGCGGGAATCGGCCCGGTCGGCGGAGGCACATGGTCGAAGAAGCCGCCCCATTCGTCGTAATTGATGACGAGCACGGTCTTCGACCAACCCCTGGTGAGCGTTACGGCTTTGTACACGAGATCGACGAACGCCTGGCCGTTGCGAATGTCGGCGTGCGGATGATCATCGCCCGAGGTTCCGGAGTCCGCGCCGAGAAAGCGCGGGTCCACGAAAGATACATGCGGCAGATTGTTCGTCGCGCAGTCGAACAGGAACCGCGCAAAAGGCCGGCTGATCGGAACGTATTTCGCGCCCCAGAGAGCGAGCACGGGCACGTCGCTGAAGTAGTAGCGGCCTGTCAGGCCTTTGGCGGCGAGCCGATCCCAGATCGTCGGCAGCGTCGAGATGACCGGTGTGTTGTCGATACGATCCGTCTGCGCCGCGTGCTGATAGATGCGATTCGGGAACGTCTCGGCCATTATCGATGCGAAGTACCGGTCCAGCGTCGTCCATTGCGGTGCGGCGTGGCCGTAGAACGACAGATCCTGCTGGGCGTAATACCCGATGGCGTAGGTGTCGTTCTGGCCTGCCTGCAGCCAACCGTCGCATGCTCCGTTGTTGTACTCGACGCGGCCGCCCTCGTACGAGTGGTCGGGATCCGGGTGCCCGCAGCCCTGGAAATCCGGTGCGAGGCGATAAGTTTGTTGCAACGCTCCGGTGCGATCCACGTAGGAGAGTCCCGCCTGCTTCCCGTCCGCTCCGGGCACCCAGCCCAGGAAGTGATCGAAGGAGCGGTTCTCCATCATCACGACCACGATATGCTCGATATTCGACGACTCGGGGCGCGGAAGCCCGGGCCGCGCGGCCGCGGCCGCGGCAATACCACCCAATGCGAATGCACCAGTGGTAGCCGCGATACCGGCCAGGAATCTGCGGCGGTGCATGCGTATTGCATCGCCGATCGAGCCTGTCACGCGGCCGATGTGTGCCGGAGAACCACCGGCGTCGTTCGATTCCTGCGGAATCTGATTGCCGTTCGAGCCCGAGGTCAGTCCGTCCTTCGCATCTTGATTGTCAGCCACAGCTCCTCCTTGAGCGTTGCGATGTCGAGAGATTCACAGCGAACGTGCTGTCACGAGGCAGGGTGAGCAAACACTCGCGCAAGGGAGCACGCATAGCAGGCTATGCGAAGCATTGGCGTATGATCCCGCTTGCTCGATGACCGGTGACTAGCGTGCGATGGGAAGCAACGCTCGCGCCGCAGTGGGATCGACATAGCTAAGCGATGAGCTTTTCAGCTGCAAGACGTGACCTTTTGCGCCAATTGGCGGCGCTCGCCATGACGTCGCTCTGCGCACGTGCGGGCGCCCAGACACGTGGGCGGCTACGTTTCATGGCCCTCGGGCAGGCCGCCATTCAGACGGACCTGCGCGATCATCCGTATCCGGGCTTCGGCGCGATCGCGAAGTATCTTGCGCAGTCGGATATCTGTTTCACCGATCTTGAAACACCGATCTTCGGAGCGGGTTCCGAAGCGCCCACGGTCAAGACGATGTTCGCCAAGGCAGCGCCACCGGAAGTGCTCGACTGTCTGAAGGTGCTGTCGGTAAATGTGCTCGCGCTGAGTAACAACCACGCATGGGATTTCGGGACGGGCGGAGTACTGGCGACGCTCGAAGCCGTCGAACGCCGCCGCTTTACGCATGCGGGCACGGGAAAAAATCTGGCTGAAGCCACGGCTGCCGCGTATCGCGATACGCCTGCCGGCCGCATTGCGCTCGTGTCGATGGCATCGGGCGCAATTCGGCCGGGAGCCGCGGCAACCGACGCGCGGGCCGGCGTGAACGAAGTTCGCCTGGAACCGGGCGCGGCGTTGAACACCGAAGATCGCACGCGGAATCTCGCGGCGATTCGCGAGGCTCGCGGCAAGGCGCCCTATGTATTCTGCTACCAGCACAATCATTACTGGGAAAAGGATTTCCGCGTCACGCCCGCATGGCAGAAGCAGTGGGCGCGCGAGTGCATCGATGCGGGCGCCTGCGCGTTCGTGAGTCATGGCGCGCCGTTGCTGCAGGGCATCGAGATCTATCGCGGCTGCCCGATCTTCTACGACCTCGGCAGCCTGATCTTCCACACGAAAACACCGGTCGGCTATTACCCTGCCGAAGTGTGGGAAAGCGCGATCGCCGACTGCGTGTTCGAAAACGGTCGGCTCGTATCGCTCGAACTGGTGCCGGTCGTGCTGAATGAAAGCGGCATCTCGCAGGATCTCTTCTACGAAACGCGCGGTCGCCCGACGATCGCGCAGGAGCAGGATGCGGCGCGCATCCTGGCCCGGATTCAGAACGTTTCGCCGGGGGTGGAGATCACCCGGTCGGGCGCCGTCGCTCGAGTCGTGCTGTCCTGATCCGGCATTCGCGAGTAAGGTAGTGACGCAGTGCTCAGGCACATGCCTGCGTTAAGGCAGCCTGCGCACAAGCCTTGCGGTCGACGCGCGAGGCTCATTCCGCAACACTGGAGGCGTTATGAATTTCGATACCATCGCTGCCACCTTAGGCGCGACGCTCACTGTGTTCGGCCTGAAGATACTCGGCGCATTGCTCGCGTGGATCGTCGGCCGCTACCTCATTGGTCTCGCAGTTCGCCTGATCACGGCCGCGTTGTCGCGTCAGCACGTGGATCCGACCCTGCTGCGCTACGTCGGCAACATCGTCAGCGTCGCACTGAATATCGTGCTGGTGGTGGCGATACTCGGCTACTTCGGTGTCGAGACGACTTCGTTCGCAGCCCTGGTCGCCGCAATGGGTATTGCCATCGGCGCCGCGTGGGCGGGGTTGCTCGCGAACTTCGCGGCGGGCTCGTTCCTGATCGTCTTGCGGCCTTTCAAGGTCGGCGATTACGTCAAGGCGGGAGGATTGGAAGGCACGGTGAGAGAGGTTGGCTTGTTTGCCACCACGATCGTTACGCCCGACAACGTGAACAGCTTCGTGGGGAACGGCAAGATCTTCAGTGATACGATTCAGAATTATTCGTTGAACCCCTATCGCCGGGTCGAGCGCACCGCGCAACTCGCGCACTCGGTCGATGTGCACGACGCGATGGCGCGCCTCAAAGCTGCGCTCGCCAACATCCCCAATGTGCTGAAGGAACCGGCTCCTGATGTGGAGATCATCGACTTCACGCCCCGCGGGCCGGTGCTCGCAGTGCGCCCGTACACTAATACGGATCACTACTGGCAGGTCTATTTCGATACGAACCGAGTGATCGTGGAGACGTTCGGAGCCGCAGGTTATGCCGTTCCGGAAGATCGCATACGCGTCATGACGGCGGCCAACGTCGCTGCGGGCGGGCAAGGCGTCATTCAGATACAGCCGCTCGAGAACGCTCCGCGATGACGGTGCAGGCGCTGAAAATGGCTATGCGGCAGCTTCCCGGGTTTACTCTGATCGCGATGGCTTTGTCGGCGGTACCAGGCGCGCGCGCCGATGAGGTCACGCTCATCGCGCCCGGTGGGATTCGCGACGCGATCCAGAGGATGATCCCGGAGTTCGAGCGCAAGACCGGTCACACGGTCAAGGCGACATTCGGGTCGGGCGGTGGAACGAAGCAGCAGGTCATGCGCGGCGAGCCGTTCGACGTGCCCGTCGTGCAGCCGCCGCTCGCCGAAGTGCTTGCAACCGGACATGTTGTCGCCGGCAGTGAAACGCCGCTCGCGCGGGTACCCGTGGCGGTGGCCGTAAGAAAGGGCGCGGCGAAGCCGGATATCTCTTCGGGCGAGGCCGTCAGAAAGATGCTGCTTGCGGCGAAAGCCGTGTCTTTCCCGGACGGCTCGCGTGGTGCCGCAGCGGGCGTGAGCTTCGAAGACACGCTCAGGAGGCTCGGCATTTTCGATGAGATGCAGCCGAAGCTCGTGCGCGTGCAGGGCGGTGCGAACGCGATGGTGGTACTCGCGAAAGGTGAAACCGACGTCGGCCTCACCTTCCTGAGCGAGATTCACAATCCCGGCGTCGACATCGTCGGCCCGTTGCCGGTCGCGATTTCAACGCCCACGGCACTCGTTGGCTTCGTCTCGACGCACGCGCGATCGCCGGAAGCGGCAAAGGCGCTACTGAGCTATCTCTCTTCGCCTGAAGTGGCGGGCACCTATCGCGCGCTCGGCATGTTGCCGGGGCGCTGAAAACCGGGGACAGACCCCATTTTCGGCGCTGTCACAGCCTCGAAAATGGGGTCTGGCCCAATTAAAAGAAAATGGGGTCTGGCCCCATTTAATACCATTTAATACGCCATCGCGTAGCAATCGCGGCGACGCTCCGCACCGGCGATGCGGTTTCCCGTCGACGGATCGATGAGCACCCCGGTGCCGCAGCCGTTGATGCTGAACGGTCGCACCCGTTGGAGGTTATGCCCGCGCTTCGCGAGCTCCGTGAAGAGCGTATCCGGCGCGTTCGATTCGACGTTGAGCACATTCAGCCCGGTGTTGTGCGGCCAGAACGAGCCGTGGAAGTGAAGCGTCTGGAAGCGCGGCCATTCGAACGCGGTATGGAGGTTCGGGTACCAGTCGGGCCAGAACTCGACGATATTGAGAAACGTTTGAAGGATGGTCTGGTCCTGGTTGTCGCCGCCGGGCGTGCCGAGGGCCATGAGCGGCTTGCCGTCGCGTAGCACGATGCTGGGCGTCAACGTGTAACGCGGACGCGAGCGCGGCCGCAGTTGCGCAGCGCGCGACTTGTCGAGCCAGAACTGCTCGCCTCGTATGCTCATGCCGATGCCGGTTTTTCCGAGAATGACCGCGCCCGGAATCCAGCCGCCGCTCGGCGTGCTGTCGAAGACGTTGCCTGCGCGGTCGACGATCGCGATGTGTGTCGTGTCCTTCGCTGCGCCCGCAACCGGTTCTGCGTCGGGTAGCGGCTTGCCGCCACGATCGTCGGTCCGAATGTTCGCGACCCAATACGTCCATTCGCGCACGCTGCGATCGTACGGGAGGGGATTCCCGGCAACGAAAGTGCGATTCGCTGCTTTCGGATCGATGAGCTTCGCGCGTTCCTTGCCGTAAGCCTTCGAGAGCAGACCTTCGGCCGGCACGCGCACGAACTCGGGGTCCGCGTAGTACGTGTCGCGGTCGGCATACGCGAGCTTGAGCGACTCGACGACGGTGTGCACGTAGTCGGCGCTGTTGTGCTTCATCGCTTTCAAGTCGAAGTTCTCGAGGATGTTCAACGCCTCGAGCAGCACCGGCCCCTGGCTGCCGAAACCATGCTTGTAGACTTCGTAGCCGCGGTATGTCGTCATGGCCGGCGCTTCGACCTTCGCGTAGAACTCAGCGAAATCGGCGAGCTCGAAGGGCGCGCCGTGCTCCTTCAGAAAATCAACCATCTCGCGCGCGATGTCGCCTTTGTAGAAGCGATCGCGTGCGGCGACGATTGCGGCCTCGCGGCCTTTACCTTTGCTCGCGCGCTCCGCCTCGACCATGCGCTGGAGCGTGGCAGCGAGCGTGGGAAAGCGGATCGTCTCGCCGGGCTTGTATTCGGTCCCGTCCGCTTTCAGCCAGTACGCGCGATTCCCGGGCCACTGCTCGATGAACTTCATCTGGTTCCGGATCGCCGCTGCCGTTCGCGGCCGCAGGGGGAAGCCGCCCTTCGCGTATTCGATCGCGCGGGCCGACACCTGTTCGAAGCTCATCGTGCCCCACTTTTCGAGGACCGTGAGCGCCGCGTGCAGTGCGCCGGGCACGACAGCCGGATCGAGACCTTTGCCGTTGAGCGTCTTCCCGCGCGACGTGTACCAATCGATCGTTGCGCCTTTCGGTGCCCAGCCCTGTCCCACGATCGAAGTGACCTTACGCTCGCTCTGCGGATAGACGAGTACCAGCGCTTCGCCACCGAGGCTGTAGAGATCCTGCTCGACGACACCGCCGACGAGCAGCGCAGCCACGCCCGCATCGAAAGCGTTGCCGCCGCGCATCAGGATCTCGAGCGCAGCTGCGGTCGTGAGGGGATGGCCTGCCGAAACGCCGGCGTTGGGTCCCGCGACGAGCGGGCGCTCGGCTGCGCGGCCCTGGAACGGCAATGCCGTAGCCAGTATTGCCACAACCGCGACGGCCGCGAGCCGCTCCAAGCGTGCGCCCATGGCCTGAGTCAACGCGAGCGTTCGAGCGCTCGTGTGGTTCATCGCCACGATGTCGAGGAGAAGTACAGCCGTCCTGATCAGGCAACGCATGGGTGCGGTCCCTCCTTCTTTGGCCGAGCGGTGCTTCCAGTGCGATCGTAGCACGCGATGTCGAGCAGCCAACGGCCTATACTTTCGCAGCTTTCGAGTGCGACAGTGCTCGAGATCGGCGCGTCTCGCGAACGGTTGTCGATGAGCAAAGGGAGAGCACGAATGAACAAGACTCGCGGAAAACGAATGGTTGTCCGGGTCGCGGCCGCTGCGGTTGCCGTGGTATTGCCGACGATGCTCAACGTCGGGAAGATTCATGCGGCCGAACGACAAGCGGCCGGCCAGTGGGTCGATGCCGCAAATCCGAGCGATCAGCTGATCACAGGACCGTATCGCGTCGACCCGAACTGGCCGCGACCTTTCGCTGAAGTGTTTCCCGAAGACAAGGGCTGGACGTGGGGCGCGGTGCAAGGCGTGTTCGTGCAGAACCCCGATCGCATCTTCGTGGTCATGCGCGGCCTTCTGCCGGACGTTTCCAATCTGAAGAGCACCATCGTCGAAGTGCAAAACGAGCACGGCATGCCCGTGCATATTCAAGTCCCCGGGCGTGGCATGTACGTGCGCAACGCTTCGGTCGGACCGTACGCGAGCCCCGGCGAGGCTACGGACACTTACAAAGGCGTCGAAGGCAGGGACTATCTCTGGAAGCACATCATCACGGTCTGGGACAGCAAGGGCAATCTCAAAGAGTCCTGGACTCAATGGGATTCGCTCTTCAAGCCGGACAACGCGAACGTGCTGGCGCAGGGCCGCGTACACAAAATCCTGATCAGTCCCTATGACCCCGAAAAACGCGTCTGGGCGATCGACGACGGCCACCAGGTGATCCGCATCTTCAGTAACGACGGCAAGAAGCTGCTGCAGACGATCGGCACGCTCAATACGACGACCGAGCGAAACGCGAAGATGACGGGCAATACCGGGCGCCCCTCATTCACGCGGAAAACAGGGCCGGCGAATCTGACCTTCGGCCGTCAGACGGACATCGCATGGCTGCCGGACGGAACGTTCTTCGTCACTGACGGTTACGAGGAAACGCGCGTCGTGAAGTTCGACAAGGACGGCAAATTCCTGATGGCGTGGGGCGAGCGCGGCGAAAACGGCAGGGAGACCCGGCCGAACTACTTCAACACCGTCCACGGCATTGCGATCGACAACCAGCGACGCATCTACGTCAACGATCGCGGCAACCGGCGCATCCAGGTGTTCGACGAGAACGGCAAGTTCCTTTCGCAGTGGTATCTGGGCGACGGACCGACGGCGACCTACCACATCGTTATGACCGCGGACCAGCATCTGTGGGCGTCCGATGGCCATGGCAATTTCAAGTTCTACAAGTACGACCTCAATGGGAAGCTTCTCTACTCGTGGGGTACGATGATGCCGGAGAAGGGCGGCCTGTGGGGCACGCATCAGTTCGGCGTCGACCAGCTGGGCAACCTCTACACGGCGGAAGTATGGGGAGGCCGCCCACAGAAATTCGTGCCGCGTAAAGGTGTCGATCCGGCGTTGCTCGTCGGGCAGCCAGTGCGGGCGGTATGGACCGAATGACCGTGAGAAGACGAGATCCGATGATGCGTGTTGCTTCGTGTGTTGCACCGCTTTATGTCGCGCTTTTCATGTTTCCGGCTTTCGCGGCCGAGTCCGCCTTCCCGACCAAACCCGTCCGCGTCGTGGTTCCCGCAGTGCCCGGCGGTGGCACTGACATTCTGGCGAGGCTGCTGAGCCCCGGCCTTCAGACGCTGTTCCATCAGAGCGTCATCGTTGAGAACCGCGCCGGGGCGGCGACGAACATCGGCACCGAGTACGTCGCGCGCGCGGCGCCGGACGGGCATACCGTGCTCATCGCGACGACGCCGCACGCGATCAATCCGAGCCTCTTCAAGAAGCTGCCGTTCGATCCGATCCGCGACTTCACGTTCATCAGTCAGCTCGGCGTGACGACGACCGTGCTCGTGGTGCATCCGTCGCTGCCGGTGAAAAACGTGAAGGAGCTGATCGCGCTCGCGAAAGCGCGTCCGGGGCAGCTCACGGCCGCGACTTCTGCCGGCACTTCGCAATTCCTGGCGGTGGAGATGCTGAAGACCATGGGCGGCATCGACGCGCTCAATATTCCTTACAAGGGCGCGGGCGCGGCACTGAACGACACCGTCGCGGGGCACGTGCAGTTCCAGGTGAATACGCTTCTCGCGGCCAAGCCATTCATTCAATCAGGCAGGCTGCGCGCCATCGCGGTCTGCGGGGCGAACCGTGCGGCTTCGATGCCGGAGCTACCGACCGTCGGCGAAACGCTGAAGGGCTTCGAATCGAGCGGTTGGTATGCGCTGCTCGGGCCCGCGGGCATACCGCGCGACGTGACGCTCAAGCTTTACGACACCTTCGCCAAGGCGCTGCGTGCGCCGGAGATCACGAAGAGACTTGCCGATCAGGGCGTGGAGGTCGTCGCCGGGACGCCGGATGAGCTCGCGAAGCGCATGCCGCTCGAGATCGCGAAATGGGCGCGCGTCGTGAAGGCGGCGGGCCTGCAGCCGGAGTAGGGCGATGTCTTAGTGTCTTAGGGGACGGACCACTAAGGCCCAAGCCCTGCACCTTAGTGGTCCGTCCCCTAAGATCGTGCTCGAGCTACGCGCTCAGAACCCGCGGTATTTCTCGGTGCGTAGCAGCCGCTCGATCTCCACCCCAAGCTCGCGCGCGTCATCCGCATTGAGCGGCTCGAGATTTCCCATTTTCGCGTTGAACGCTTCGCGCGTGGGCGGAATCTGGAGGAACGTCCCCCACGGCTGAATCGTTCCGTTGCGCGAGCGGCCGTACACGTGCACGTGCAGCTCGTGACGCCAGTTGCCGTTGTCCTGATAGTTGATGCGACCGATCGGAATGCCGCTCCGGGTGAGGACGGTTTTCATCGCCTCGCCGACGACCATCGTCAGCTTCACGAGCTCGACCGCCTGTTCGCGTGTGAGGTGGGTTCGATCTTCGACGGCCACTTTCGGATTGATGATGAGGTGTCCGCCGTCTTTGCGCGTGACGTGAGGGCGCTCCGGAGCGACGATGTCGAAATGAACGGTTTCGTAGACGGTAAGCATCGTTTGATGATCGCGAGACGCCGGCCTCAACGGTCGGCGCCGGCAGAGTAAGATTCGACAAACGGTTGAAATCTTACCCCGACCGCATCGCTGCAAGCAGAAAACCGGGGACAGACCACGTTTTCGACTCGTTCCTGAAGGCCTCGAAATGGTGGTCTGTCCCCGGTTTCCGGCAATAGACGCCCTGATCGTTTGTGCGAAGGAGATCCTGATGCACTTTCGGACAAGCTTTACCGCAGCCGTCGCTGCTGCCTCGCTTTCGCTGGTGGCCGGCGGGCCCGCAGCCGCGGCTACTTACGTCTATGTTTCCAATGCCGAAGATGGCGACATCGGGATGTATACGCTGCAGGCGGACGGCTCGCTTCAGGCGGGGCAGCGTTTCAACGCCGAGAAGATCGTGATGCCGATGGCTGTAAGTCCCGACAAACGCTTTCTCGTCGCTGCGGTACGCTCGAAGCCGTTTTCGGCCTACACCTACAGCATCGACCGCTCGAGCGGCGCGTTGAAGCTCGTCGGCACCGGCCCGCTCGCGGAAAGCTTTCCGTATATCTCGTTCGATCGTACCGGACGGTATCTGCTCGGCGCTTCGTACGGTGCGAATCTGGTGAGCGTCAATCCCGTCGGGACGGATGGACGCATCGGCGAGCCGTTGCAGGTGGTTCCGACCGCGCGTAACGCGCACTCGATACGAACCGACAACAGCAACCGCTTCGTGTACGTGCCGCACCTCGGCACCGATCAGGTCTTTCAGTTTTTGTTCGATCCGAAAAGCGGACGGCTCACCGCGAACACGCCGCCCGTCCTTCAGCTGAAGCAGGGCACGGGGCCGCGTCACTTCATCACGTCGTCCGATAACCGCTTCGTGTTCCTGCTGAGCGAGCTCACGGCCACCGTGACGACGCTCGCGATCGATCAGAAGACAGGGCTCCTCAGCGAAGTGGCGTCGGTTTCCGCGCTGCCTCCGGACAGCAAGCTCGTGCCCGGTGCGCCGCGCGGTGCGGTGGGCGTCCCCGGCGCGCCGGTGCGCGACGTCAGCAAAGATATCTGGGCTTCCGACCTTCACATGACGTCGAATGGAAGATTTCTCTACGCCGCAGAGCGCACGAGCAACACGATCAACGGCTTTTCGGTCGATTCGGCGAGCGGCAAGCTCACTTATCTCGGCCCCACAGCCACCGAAGCTCAGCCACGCGGCTTCGCGGTCGATCCAAGCGGACGCTTCATGATCGTCTCGGGCGAGAAGTCGGATACGATCTCGTCCTATGCGATCGATGCATCGACCGGCGCGCTGAAGCTGATCGGCAAATACCCGACGGGTAAGGGCTCCAACTGGGTCGAGATCGTCGCGTTCGAGTAATGAGCTGCCAGAAAAGGAATCTCGCAATGAACATCGCCATATTGACGTTCGAAGGCTTCAACGAAATCGACTCGTTCGTGAGTCACCATATCCTGACGCGCGTGAGCGGCTTGAACGTCGCGATTGCGTGCCCATCCGAGACGGTCACCTCGACCAATGGCGTTCGCGTCTCGGCCCAGCAGCCGCTCGAGTTTGCGAACGATGCCGATGCAGTGCTTTTCGGCGGCAGCCCGCGCAGCCGGCAAATCGTGGAAGACCGCGCGATCATGTCGCGGCTGAAACTCGACCCCAGTCGGCAGCTGATCGGATCGCAATGCGCGGGAGCGTGGTTTTTGGCGAAGCTCGGCCTTCTTGCGAACGTACCGGTGTGCACGAATCTCAACGCGCGTCCTCATCTCGAAGGCATGGGCATCCGCGTGCTCGATCGGCCATTCGTCGCGACCGGCAACGTCGGCAGCGCCGGCGGCTGCCTTGCTTCGCCGTATCTCGCCGCGTGGGTGCTCTTGCGCCTGCTCGGACGCGAAGCTGCGGAAACGGCGCTCACGGCTGTCGCACCCGTCGGTGAAAAGAAGCAATACGTGTCCGGCATTCTCGGGGTCGTCTCGCCGTTCGTTACCGCGGTTGCCGAGCGCGTCGCCTGAACGGGCGCGCGTGCGAAAAACCATGGAGCCACGATGACTCGCGGTCCGATCCATGTCGAGCCGGGGCTCTTCCTGCGCTACGAGCCGGCCGGCGCCGCGGTGCCCCTGCTGGTGGACGTTTCGCGCAGCGGCCGTGAGTATCCGAAGGAATACCGCTCGCCGCTTTCGTTCACGACGGTGCACGACAACGTTTCGATGTACGTCGAGGATTTGTGGGGCGGTGCGCCGGGCGCGGGCGCCACGCTTCTCTATTGCAGCTTTCCCAACACGTGGGTCGACGTGAACAGGCACGAGCTCGATATGGACCCGGCCGTCGTCGAAGGCGAGTGGCCGGTCGAGCTCAAGCCCACCGCACGCACGCTCGAAGGCCTCGGACTCATCAAGACGAAGGCACGGTATGGAGAGGCTTTCCAGGAGCGGAAGCTCAGCGTCGCCGAGATCGAAGAGCGGTTGAACGTGTACTACCGGCCCTATCACGCGGAGTTGAAGCGCATCGCGGACGATCTCCATGCGCGTTTCGGGCGGCTGCGACAGATCTCATGTCACTGCATGTCTGCCGTCGGTGCGCCGACGCATCCCGATGCCGGCAAGCCGCGCGCCGATTTCTGTGTGAGCGATCTCAAAGGAAAAACGTCGTCCAGGCGCTCGGTCGATCTCGTGGTGGAGACGCTGAAAGGCTATGGCTACAGCGTCGCGGTGAATGATCCATACATCGGAAACGAGCTCATCCGCCGCATCGGCGATCCGTCACGCGGCATCGATTCGATCCAGGTCGAGATCAACAAGAAGCTGTTCATGGACACGAAGACATTTCGTGCGACCGAGGGTCTGCCGAAAGTGAAAGCGGACCTCGACCGCTTGCTCCGCGTGCTCGCGACATCGTAGCGAACGTTTGCGTGCGGCGTTGTTCTGACGAAAGTCAGGAGGCAAGGAAAGGATGTCTCGGAGGGAAACCTGGGCGTCCCTCTGAGGCGTTTCCGGCGCCTGGCGCGCGGACGCGAGTGAGCCTCACTCGGGGCGCGCTCCGGACGCCTTCACCATCTTCGCCCACTTCGCGACATCACGCTCGACGATCTTCGTGAACTCTTCGGGGCTCGTCGCGAACGCTTCGGTGCCCTGCTTCAGGAAAAGCTCGCGCACGTCCGGCGAGCGCACGATACGCACGATCTCGGTATTGAGCCGCGTCACGATGTCCCGCGGCGTGCCGTTCGGCGCGAAGACGCCGTACCACGCGACTGCTTCGTAGCCGGGAAGACCTGATTCGGCGACGGTGGGCACGTCGGGCGTCGAAGGAAAGCGCTTCGCGCTGGTGACCGCCAGCCCCCGAAGCTTGCCGCCCGCAACCTGCGGCTGCGCCGACACGATCGTTGCGAAGGATGTCGCGACCTCTCCTGAGATGACAACGGGCATCGCCTGCGCGCCGCCCTTGAAAGGCACGTGCAGCATGTCGACCTTCGCCATGGTGGTGAAGAGCGCGCCGCTCAGGTACAGGAAGTTGCCCGAAGACGCATACGAGACCTGTCCGGGTTTCGCGCGGGCGAGCGCGATCAGCTCACGAATGTTCCTGACCGGCACCGATGGATGCGCGACGATCATGTTGGGAAGAAGCGCTGCCGGGGTGATCGCAACGAAGTCACGAAGGGGATCGTATGAAGGCTTCGCGTAGAGACTCGCGTTGATGGCGTGAGTACCCGTGGTGCCCATTACGAGCGTGTAGCCGTCGGGGGCCGCATGCGCCGCGAGCTCCGAGCCGAGTACGCCACCGGCTCCGCCGCGGTTATCGATGACGACGACCTGCTTTTTCCACGTGTCGTTCAGCTTCTGCGCGACGACGCGCGTCACGACATCCGTGGCGCCGCCCGGCGGAAATGGGACGATGAAGCGGACCGTCCTGGCAGGATAGGCTTCCGCAGCATACGCAGGCTGAGACGCAATGACGGCTGCCACTGCCGCGCCCAACAGAAATCGGGGACAGACCACCATCTAACGCCTCATTTCAGAACCCGGGACAGACAATCATTGCAAACCTTGCTCTTCGGTCCAGAAACCGTGGTCTGTCCCCGGTTATGTGGTCGCGCCGAACGAGGACCGTGAGACGCCCCAGAAACGCTCCGCGTTTTTTCTCATGTCGGTCAGTCCCGCACGTTCGACGAAGCGCTCGTAGACGTCCTGCACACGCTCGAGGGTCGCGGCTTCATCGATCGAGAGGACCTTGCGCGCCTCGACGACGAGCCGACCCTGAACGCAAACGTCCGACACGTCCGCGCCGGTTGCGTTGTAGACCAGGCGATAGATGAGCATGTCGCGAGGATAGAGATGCGGCTGATCTAAATTCACCGTGATCAGATCGGCCTGCTTGCCGACTTCGACCGAACCGAGCTCCTTGTCGAGCCCGAGCGCCTTGTAGCCGTCGATCGTCGCCATCTCGAGCGCTTTGCCCGGCGGCAGGATATCCGCGTTCTTGAAATGAATGCGCTGCTGATCGATGGCCGCCTTCATATCGATGAAGAGATCGAGGTTGTGCGTCGAAGGCGAATCCGAGCCCAGCGCGACGTTCACGCCTGCATCGATCAGCTCGGGCACCGGCGCCCGGCCCGGGTAGGTGTAGATACGCGCAGCCCGGGGGTGATGCGCCGCGTGTGTGCCGGTCTCGCGCATGATGCCGATCGCGCGCTCGGTGATACCCGTGCAGTGCGAGAACACGCAGTCGGGACCGAAGAGGCCCAGGTCCTCGTCGTACGCGTACTCGATCGAGTTGCCGTACATGTGCGTCCAGAACGTTACGCTGTACTTCTCTTTCAGATGGCGCGCAGCCGACGCCTGGCGATGCACCCACTCCTCGCGCTCGGGCGACCACACCGGGTCGTGCTCGTTGCGATTGCCGATGCGCGAGAGCGCGACGCCATAATCGACGATGCCGCCAGGGTGCGCGGCCTTTTCGGAGAGGAGGCGTTCGCAGTTGTCGATGACGTGCTCGAACGACACGGTGCGCTCGCTCTTCGTGCCGCCGTGCCAGTACGTGAACGTGCGAGGCCAGGGCGGACGCGCGGGCCCGAGGCCGATACGCGTGCGCAGCCCGATGCGCTCGAGCTCGCGCGCGCAGGCCTGCGCGAAGGCGACATCGTCGGTGCGTGTCCCGTTGCCGCCCATCATCGAAAACATGCAGGTCGTGCCGAACTTGAGCCGCTCGAGCGCGTTCAATTGCGCGTCGACTTCCCACCATTCCTCGTCCGTCGCGATCGTAAGCAACTCTTCGAGCATGTTGCGCCGCGCGCCGCCGCCGAGGTTCTGGCCGATCGACCGCAGGAGACTTCCGCCGAGATAGCCGTGGAGGTCGATGAGGCCCGGCAGCAGCGCCTTGGCGCTGCAGTCGATGACCTTCGCTTCCGGGTGACGTCCTCGAAGGTCTTCGGCGGCACCGACCTCGTGGATCCGGCCGTCGCGCACTACCACCGATGTGTGCTCGAGAATCGAGCGGCTCGCGTCCATCGTGACGACGGTCGCATCGTGAAAGAGGAGATTCTGCATGCGCCGAATATACACTCTCGGCTCACGAGAGGACCTCATGCTGAAAATTGTTCTGCAAAGTTTCGCTGCCGTGATACTGACCGTGGCGGGCACGTCCGCGTACACCGCCGAAAGCTGGAAGCCGACGAAGCCCGTCACCGTCATCGTCGCGAATGCCGCCGGTGGCACGGGCGATCGGACGGTCCGCGAGATCCAGCGCGTCGTTCAGGCGCACCATCTGCTGGACGTGCCGATCCTCATCGTCAACCGCCCCGGCGGCAGCGGAACGATCGCCATGAATCAGCTCGCGGCAAGTCGCGGCGATGCGCACGTGCTGCTGCTCATTTCCGGTGCCAACCTGAGCGCCCACATCGCCGGGCTGACGCCGTACAGTCACGCCGATTTCAGTCCGCTCGCCATCATCATGGACGAATACTTCGGCGTGAACGTGCGGGCGGACAGCCCGATCGCTTCGATCGGCGAATTGCTCAACCGTCTGCGCAAAGCACCCGATTCGCTCAGCTTCGGCACGGCGAGCCTCACGGGCACGAACTTCACCGCGCTTGCGGCGGCGCTCAAGAAAGCCGGCATCGACGTGAAGCGCATGAAGGCGGTCGGCTTTCCGGGCGGATCGGAGATTTCGACGGCGCTCCTCGGCGGGCACATCGACGTGACGCACACGGGACTTTCGAACATGGCCGCGCAACTCATTGTCGGCAAGATGCGCACGCTCGTCGTAAGCGGCGCGCGCCGCATGTGGGGACCGTTCGCGAACGTGCCGACCTGGAAGGAAGCCGGCGTGGACACGGCCGCTTCGAGCTGGCGCGGCTTCATGGGCCCGAAAGACCTGCCGCCCGCGCAGGTCGCGTTCTGGGAGGGCCTCTTCCGTCAGGTCGCGACGAGCGAGGAGTGGAAGGAGGACCTCAAGGCAAACTACTGGGTCGACAATTACAGCGGAGCGGCGGAGACGCGCCGCAGACTCGACGCCGAATACCTCGAGGTGAAACAGATCATGACGGACCTCGGGATGGCGAAGGCCAAATAGGTGGTCCTATATGCGCGTGCGCTTCGGCGGCGGCACGCCCACCACGATCATCCGGATCCTCTCGCTTCCGTTGTTGAACAGCTGATGCTCGACCACGTCGGGCGGCATGTGGATCGTGTCGCCGGGACCGACCGCCTGTTCCCCGAGCTCGCCCGCAGCTGTCTTCCACTGGATCACGCCGCGTCCGCTGACGATGTGATAGATCTCTTCGAAATCGGGCGGGTATTCGACCAGCTGGCCTTCGTGCGTGTACTTCGTATGTTGATGCCAGCGGTGAGGGCTGAAGCCGGGACTGATCTCATCCACGTTGAAGAAGAATTTGTCGGTCGCGACGATTCTTCTTATCTGCCCGGCATCTTTGGCTTCGCCACGAATGTTCTGCGGCTGGACGTCGTCGGCTTTGATGATTTTGAGCTCGCTCATGTTCACTCCCCAGTCGAGATGTCAGCATTATGGCGGAAGGTGAACCGCAACCACAAAAGCCGTCGTGAGGGACGGTACGCCAGAATAACCCGCAGTGAGCATGGTATGATGTGACACATCTGTGCTACACCGCGGGATAATCTCGTGTCGACGACCACTCTTCGTTTACCTCCGGACTTGCGTGACCGGCTCACGAAACTCGCCGAGAAGGCCGGGCGTACACCCCATAGCCTGATGCTCGATGCGATCACGCAAAAGATCGAAGAAGAGGAGCTTCGTGCGGCGTTTGTGGAGGAGGCGGATCGCCGCTTTGCAGAAATGATGGCATCCGGTGCCGGCATTCCGTGGCACGACATGCGCGAGTATCTCAAGGCACGAGCCGTGAACAAACGAGCACGCTCTCCTAAACCCCGAAAGTGGCGCAAGTAGTACTCTCAGAGGCCCTGCGCGCCGACTTCGACCGCATTTTCGAGTTTCTTTTCGAGCACGCATCAGAGACTGCGGTTGAGCGCATCAACTCGATAATCGCTGCTTTGGACGTGCTCGAATCAAGTCCGTTGATCGCCCGTCCTGTCGAGATGGGACAACGCGAGCTTGTCATCGCGACGGGCGCTGCGGGGTACGTGGCGCTGTACAGATATGTGCCGGAGCTCGACAGCGTTTTCGTGCTGGCCGTGCGCAGCCAACGAGAGCTGAAACGCGGCGGTGGCAACTAAAGGCTGGCCTGACCTCGAAGAATCAGTACAAGGAGCAGTCGCATGTCGAAAGTCGCAGTCATCGGTAACACCCCACGCGCGATCGGCGCTGTCTGCGCGGCGGATCTCACGCTCGCGGGCCATCAGGTTCGCTTCACCGTTTTCCCGGGGCAGGACAACGTGCTGCCGGCCGTGCGCAAGGCGGGTGGGTTCACCGTCGAAGGTGATCCAAAGCATCTTGTTTCGAAGAAGACCGGCTTCGCAAAGCTCGACAGGATCTGTGACACCACGGCAGAGGCGCTGAAGGATGCCGAAGCCGTTCTGATCGAATTGGACATCCGTCAGCTCGAAGCGCGCTTCAGCAAGCTGATCCCGGAATTCGCGCGTGGGGCCGTCGTGCACGTGCAGAGCCACGGCTATTGGCCGGCCGCGCGCCTGACGCCCCTCCTGCGCAAGGCAGGGCGTGAAGACGTGCTCGTGACCGAAGCGCCCGCGCCAACGCACGCTGCGCGCATCGAAGGGACAACCGTCAGCGCGAAGGGACTCCGCAGCGGCATCCAGGTCGCCACGGTGCCTGCATCGCGTACGCAAGACGCGCTCGCGGTGCTGAAGCCGCTGTTCCCGCATTTCGCGGGAGCATCGTCAGTGCTTCAGACCGGACTCGAGAACTTGAATCTGATCGTGCACCCCGCGATGGTGCTGCCGAACGTCGGCGCGATGGAGCGCGCGAAGCTCGACGGTCGCAAGTTCGGCTTCTATCAGGAAGGGGTCGTGCCCGCGGCAGGCGTGCTCGGCGACGCGCTCGACGCGGAACGCAAGCGCGTCTGCGAAGCCTACGGCGTTCGGCACACACCGATGCCGAAGGCGATCGAGCAGTACTACGGCTTCAGGAGCGACACGTTCTACGAGGCGATGCAGAACCCGGTCTACAAATCGTTCCCGGCGTTCCAGCCGGACGTGTGGCGCACGTGGGCCACGGACGATCTGCCGTACGCGATCGTGCCGTGTGTGCAGCTCGCGGAGCAGGCGGGCATCGCGGTTCCGCTCCACCGCGCGTTTGCGGAGATCCTCGGGGTGCTGCTCGGGGTAGATGCGTGGAGCCATGGCCCATCGCTCAAGGACATGGACCTCGACGGTAACCCCGAGGCGGTGAAGAAACGCGTGCTCGGGGGACGCTGAGCGTCCCTTTATGCTTCGACGGGCTCAGCACGAACGGACAGGGTCGAAGTCGTAGGTGTGCCGCGGGCGCAGCGCGACGCCCGTTGCCTTAAGCCTCGCACGCTCGGACGTGAGTGCTTCCAGCGTTGGAGTGTTACCTGAGCGGAGCCCCGCCGTTCCACGGTCCCCGCTCAGCCAAACGGGGCGGTTCTAATTCACGAACTAGACGCCGCAAGCTTCGCGGCGCGTTTCCGGAGCTCTTCCTCGCTCACGTCCTCGACGTGCGTCGCAACCGACCAGAGATGCCCGAACGGGTCCTTGAGCGAGCACGAGCGGTCGCCATAGAACTGCGTCGTCGGCTCCCGCAGCGCTTCAGCGCCGGCCTCCCGCGCCCGCCTGAAAAACGCGTCGACGTCAGAGACGTACATGTGGATCATGACGGGCGAGCCGCCGACCGTCTTCGGAGACCGGAAGCTCATCGGCAGGTATTCGTCGGCCAGCATGATCAGCGCGCCTTCGATGTCGATCTCCGCGTGGCCGATCTTGCCTTCGGGCCCCGGCATGCGCATGCGTTCCTTCGCGCCGAACGCTTTCTTGTAGAACTCGATCGCGGCCGCGGCGCCGTCGATCGCGAGATAAGGCGTGACACGTGGATAGTTATCGGGGATCGGTTTGACTGCCATGTGCACTCCTTTCGAATCGAAACTAACAAGCTATTGCAAGCAACATGAATGCCTCCTGAAGCGCGGAGTGCACTCGATGGTAAGCTCTCGCGCGTGGCGGAAAGTCGACCGTCACAGCTTTTTCACCAAGGGGAGTGTGCATGGTACTTCGCTATTTTGCGTTCATCGGGATCGTTCTGGGCGTCGGCACGATTGCAGCGCAGGTGCATGCGCAGCAGGTCGCGCCGGCACCGAAGCGGCAGCTGACCGACGTAGAAGCCGCGCAACAGGCTGCGAAGCAGGCGTCCGAATTCGAGTTCCTGGGCGCGCTCGCGCGCACGTGCCTTCTTCCGCCCAGCAGAAGTGAAGACACGCGCGACCTTCCGGCGCCGTACGTGACGGATCCCGCCAAGGCGCCACCGCGCGCCTCGTGGTATGCGGAGCCCGCAAAGGTCTTCGACAACCTCTACTTCGTCGGCGGGAAGATCCACTCGTCGTGGGCGCTGACCACGCGTGAAGGGATCATCCTTCTCGATACGATATATCCGTACAATTCCGAAGAGCTCATCGTCGGCGGCATGCGCAAGGTCGGACTCGATCCGAAGGACATCAAGTACGTCGTGATCTCGCACGCGCATCAGGACCACATAGGCGGCGCCGAAATGATCCAGAAGCGCTTTGGTGCGCGTGTGGTCATGTCCGGGCCGGACTGGGATCTCGTCGGAAAGTATCCGAACCGCTTCAAAACGATGGCACCGAAGCGCGACATCGTCGCGACCGACGGAATGAAGCTCACGCTCGGCGGTCAGGTCGTGAACATCTGGTTCACGCCCGGACACACCGACGGCACGGTCTCGTTCACGTTCCAGGTGCTCGATCGAGGGCGTCCGGTGAACGTCGTCTACTCGGGAGGAACGGCGCTCGTCTACGAGTGGCACCTGCCCGAATGGAGTGTGAAGAACCTGCAGACCTACATCGATTCGCAGCGCCACCTCGCCGCGAAGGCCAAGGAAAGCGGCGCCACGGTGCTCATCTCGAATCATTCGGAGTTCGACAACGCATACAACAAGAACCGCATGCTCGCCGGCCGCGGTAACGGCCCACACCCCTACGAGATCGGCGCCGACTGGGTGGAGCGTTACTTCAAGGTGACCGAGAACTGCGCGCGGGCAACGCAACTCAAGGTCCAGCACGAGGCTGCGCAACCACGCTGATGATCAAGAAACTTCAGGTTATCGCTGCAATTTCGCTGGCAGCAGTCACGGCGGCTACTCATTCACAGGACACTGCCGTCAACTATCCCGCGAGACCGATACGCGTGATCGTGCCGTTCGCGCCGGGTGGAGGGCTCGACATCAGCACGCGCCTCATCGGCCAGAAGCTCACCGAGAAATGGGGGCAGAACATCGTCGTCGATTCGCGGCCCGGCGCGGGGACGATCGTCGGCACCGAAATCGCCTCGAAAGCCGTCCCTGACGGTTACACGCTCCTGATGATCACGACGACCTTCGCGATCAATCCCGGGTTGTATCCGAAGCTGCCGTACGATCCGCTCAGGGACTTCGCACCGGTAACGCAACTGAACTCACAGCCGAACGTCATCGTCGTCGCGCCCGCGTTTTCGGGCAAATCCGTGAAGGACCTGATCGCGGCTGCGAAAGCGAAGCCGGGGGAGCTCACGTTCGCGAGCCCCGGCGCGGGCTCCGCGCCGCATCTTGCGGCCGAAATGTTCCAGCGTGCCGCAGGCGTTCGCATGATCCACGTGCCCTACAAAGGCATCCCGCCCGCGGTGACCGACGTCATCGGCGGCCGCGTGACGATGCTCTTCACGACGACCATCTCCGCCGCGCCACACATCAACTCGGGCAAGCTGCGTGCGATCGCGATCACGAGCGCCAAGCGCCAGTCGAGCATGCCGGACGTGCCGACCGTCGGCGAGACGCTCTCCGGCTACCGTGCCGAAGCATTTCAGGGCATGGTGGCGCCCGCGGGCGTGCCGCGCGGCATCGTCGAGAAGGTCTCGGCGGAAGTCGCGCGCATCGTGCGCTTGCCCGATGTCGCGCAGCGATTTCAACTCGACGGCGCGGATGCGGTGGGCAGCACGCCGAAGGAATTCGCGGCGTTCCTCAAGGCCGAAATGCAGAAGTGGGGCGCGGTGATCAAGGAAGCGGGCATCAAGCCGGAGCAGTGATCGGTAGCGTCACAGTCCGACGTGCTTCGCGAACTACATCCCGAAACACGCAGCGGTGCGCCTTAGGCGCGCCCTACGGTTGAAGTCGCGGGAAGAGCCGTGCCGCATTGCCGCGATCGATTGCCATGCGGTCCTCTGCGCTCAACGGCGCCTTCGCGAGATCGGCGCTCACGCGCCGTCCATCCCAGAACGGATAGTCGGTGCCGTAAAGCACCTGCGAGGTCGGGACGATCGTGAGCAGCGCCTTCAGAGCGCCTTCGTGGTGTCCCTGCGCAGTGTCGTAGTAGAACTTTCTGAGCTCGTACATGAGCCCGTTCGGGATCTGGGCCTTGCGGTCCTTCTCCTGCTCTTCACGCTGGAACCGCGACAGCAGGAATGGCGTGACGCCGCCGCTGTGAGAGAAGATCCAGCGGATGTCCGGATACTTCGCCGCGCCGCCCTGGAAGACGAGGCTCATCATCGTGCGTGTCGTGTCCACCGGCCCTTCGATCGCGTTGATCGAAATGTACGGCATGATCTTCGCGCAGCATGCCGGCGTCGCCGGATGCGTATACACGATCGCTTTGCGGCGATTCAGCTCTTCGAGAATCGGAAAGAACGCCGGGTCGCCAAGCAGCTTGCCCTGATAGCTCGTCCAGAGATAGATCCCGTCGGCTTTGAGCGTGCCGTACGCGTACTCCATCTCCCGGAGACTGCCGTCGACGTCGGGGAACGGGATCGACGCGAATGACCCGAACCGCCCCGGATAGTCGCGCATGAGCTGCGCCGCGTATTCGTTGGACATGCGCGCGATCCTGCGCGATCCTTCGACGTTGCCCATCCATGCCTGCATGCCGGGGTTGATGAGCGATGTAAAGGCGGTCTGGATCCTGCTCTTCTCCATCTCGTCGAGCGTGGCGTCGACCGACCATTTCGCATGGCCCTGGTTGAGTGCCTTCAGCTCTTTCGAGTAACCCGGCGGCGCGATGTGGTGGTGGACGTCGATCCGGTACGGCTTTCCGGGCTCGGTGCTCGCGGTCGTCTGGCAAGCCGGCAACAGTGTCGTGGCGCCGAGCGCGGTCAACCCACCGAGAAAGCGCCGTCGCGAGAGTTGCGTGTCGCTGCTGTTCAAGATCTTTTCTCCTCCCGAGCTTGTGATGAATTTCAGGACGCCTGCGATCGACGCGACTCACGAGCAACCCCGGCGCTCCTCTACAATAGCCGACTTGATAGCAGCGTGGCGCAGAATCCGGCGGTATACCGCCCATAGCAGACCGATCGCATGAAACCGACGAACCTTCTCATCATCATGTCCGACGAGCACAACCCGAAGATCATGGGTTGCAGCGGACATCCGCTCGTCAAAACGCCGAACATCGACGCGCTCGCTGCGCGCGGCACGATGTTCACCTCGAGCTACACGACCTGTCCCGTGTGCGTGCCCGCGCGCGCGGCTTTCGCCGTAGGCAAGTACGTCCACCAGATCGGCTATTGGGACAACGCGGACGCATACGAAGGGGCCATTCCGAGCTGGCATCATCGACTCCGCGAGAGCGGCCATCGCGTGGTATCGATCGGAAAGCTCCATTTCCGCGGCCACACTGGGGACGACAACGGGTTCAGCGAAGAAATCATCCCGATGAACATCCTCGAAGGCAAAGGCGATCTGATGGGACTCGTCCGGCGCGATCTGCCCGAGCGCGGAATGTCCTGGAAGATCGCGAAGCTCGCGGGCCCCGGCGAGTCGCCTTACACGCATTACGATCGCGAGATCGCGGCACGGGCGCAGATCTGGCTCCGCGAAGAGGCACCGAAGTACGCCGACAAGCCGTGGGCGCTCTTCGTCTCGTTCGTCTCGCCGCACTTTCCGCTGATCGCGCCGCCGGAGTTCTACTACCAGTACCCGCTCGATCGGGTGCCCGAACCGAAGCTCTATGAAGAGTCGGTGAGACCCGAGCACCCGTACCTTCGTGATTACGCGTCGAGCTTCGTCTACGACCGGTTTTTCACGCCCGAGAAGGTGCGCAAGGCCGTAGCGGCGTACTATGGCTTGTGCTCCTTCGTGGACGACAACATCGGCAAGGTGCTGCGCACGCTGGACGTGCTGGGTCTCACCGAAACGACGCGCATCCTCTATACCTCGGACCATGGCGACAACCTCGGCGCACGAGGCCTCTGGGGCAAGTCGACGATGTACGAGGAAGTCGCCGGCGTGCCGCTCATCGTTGCCGGCCCCGACATTCCGCGAGGGAAACGCGTCGACACGCCGGCGAGCCACGTCGATACCTATCCGTTCATTCTGCAGGCGGCCGGCGAGGATCGCGCCGACAATTACGACAGCCATCCCGGCATTTCCCTTTTCGATCTCGCGGGAGGTGCGGCGCCGGACCGCAACGTATTGTCGGAGTATCACGGCATGGGCTCGACCACCGGCGCATTCATGCTCCGGCACGGCGGGTACAAGTACGTGCACTACGTCGCCTACGACGCGCAGCTCTTCGATCTCGATCGTGATCCGGAAGAGCTCACAGATCTCGCGCACGACCCGCAGTACGCGAAGGTGCTCGAGGAGTGCCGCGCGCGTCTCTTCCGCATCTGCGATCCGGCTGAAGTGGATGCGCGCGCGAAAAAGCGCCAGGCGGAGCTCCTGGAAGCCGCCGGCGGGCGCGAGGCCGTCCTCGCTCGAGGCGATCTCGGCTTCTCACCACCGCCTGGATACCCGGCAGACCTGGGCTGAAGGCTAACCTTTCGGCGGGCCCGCAGTCCCGAGACCCACGCGGGTCGCTTCGGTGTCGATGACCGTCGCGGGTGCGACATTCGCGACTTTCCAGCACAGTGGGATCCGAAGCTTGGAATTCACGTGACTTGAAGTCGCGGCC
>JADMIO010814483.1_pt1 | contig 72416 bp, 66 predicted proteins | sample 8958161 | NCBI WGS metagenome assembly JADMIO01 (sample SAMN16585339, study PRJNA669376) | soil metagenome | isolation source: Crop rotation soil | place: USA: Cullars Rotation, Alabama | collected 2011 | reverse complement strand
CGCGACAACTTGTCCACGTGGAATTCTAAGCTTAGGATCCCAATGTGCTGGAAAGGTCTCGGGGTACTGAGCACGAACCACGGCCTGCTCGATCGCGCGGCAGGTGCTGTTCGGCAGCGGCCCTTGGGTCGCCGCGTTGAGGTAGGTATACTCGGCGGTGATCGGAAACTCATGCTCGCGCAGATCGCGCGGCGGTTGCGGCTCAGATGCTGGCATCCCATACTCCTTAGCTTGGCGGGTGGGTGCCGCTATTCTACCACCGCTAATTTGCTTTGTCGTAGGATAATCGGGGCCGAGCGTAGGCTCGTAAATCACCAGCGCCGGTGTGGATTCTCCCAAGCGAGTGATTTTATCGCGGCAGCTTGCCCATGAATTCTACGACCGCCGTATCCCACTCGCGTGTCTCGATTTCAAGTGTCGTCGGGTGCTCACCGGCGACGCTAATGGCCACGTGACCGCCGCCACCCTCGAACCCGATCATCTGCGGGCCGCGCGTGCGCACCGCAAGCCCGAACCCGGCGGCGAAGAATCGCTCAGCCGCCACAAGCGCCTCGTCTGAGGCAAGTTTGGTTGTCGTTTCGTAGCGCATCGTGACCTCCTGCCGACAGCGCATGTGCGTAGCCCGACGAGTTATGCCGGCACCTTGCACAGTTCGCACTACTACATTCCAGTATATATCAAGCTAGACGGAAAGTAGTGAATGCGGCTCACTTTGCTGGGAAGGCATGAGTACAGCGTCAACAGCCTGCTGCATATCCATCAAGGAGAACGGTTTCACCAGGTAGGAATCCACCTCTGCCTCCAACGACCCAAACACAATTCCGCTGATGAGCATCACGGGTGTTCCGGGTTGCTGGATTTTTACCAGACGCGCCAGTTGTAATCCATCAAGGCCAGGCATATTGTAGTCAGTCACAACGAGCGCGATTGATCGCTGCGAAAGGTAATCCAGAGCCTGCACACCATTCGGGAGCGCCACAACGTCGTAATTTGGTGCGGCGATGCCGAGGAACTTAGCGAGCATCGTCAAGATAATGGGGTCATCATCCACCAAGAGAATGGTGGGTCGTGCGGTGATTGGAGTCTGCATAGTACGGCTCTTTCTGGCGATAATACCTCCCACAGCCGGCAACTGTCAGCGGGCGGCTAATGAATTTATAACCAGCAAGAACTGTTCCAGCTTGGCCAGCTGTAGCGGGGGTTTGGTGTCGCTTCCTGCCGAGAGGTAAAGGCACTTTGGGCAATAGAACCAGGTAGTGGTTATCTGATGCAGAGCAGATTTGTGTGTTGACATTTTTGTCATAATAGGTGTAGAGAGGAGTGTTTACGATTAATGGGATGTTGAGTCCGCGTATCTCGTGCCGGTCAAGTTTCACGAAGTCATACTGGTCAGTTGACGTTACAGCGGTCGCCGGTTCCACCGCGCAGCAAGGAGCGAGATCATGACCACGAACACCAACCACGGCGGAGATGCGCCGTATCTCCGCAGGCAAGGCACGGCAACACAATTGGTTGTTGATGGCGCTCCCTTCTTGATTCTGGGAGGCGAGCTCCATAACTCCAGTTCATCGGATCTTGACTACATGCAGCCAATTTGGGAACGCATGACGGCGCTCAATCTGAATACGCTCTTAGCTCCCGTGTCATGGGAGTTGATCGAGCCGGAGGAGGGCCACTTTGACTTCAAGCTTGTCGATGGGCTGCTGCGCGACGCGCGCAGCCACGGCCTGCGGCTGATCCTGCTCTGGTTTGGCAGCTGGAAGAATGGGATGTCGAGCTATGTGCCGGTGTGGGTGAAGCGAGACACCACGCGCTTTCCACGCGCCCGGCTGGGCGACAAGACCGCCGAGGTACTCTCGACGCTGGCGGAGGCCAACTGGCAGGCCGATGCGCACGCCTTCGCGGCGCTCATGGCTTATCTGCGGCGCGCCGACGCCGACCATCACACCGTGATCATGGTGCAGGTCGAGAATGAGGTCGGCGTGTTGGGCGATTCCCGCGACCGCTCGGCGCTGGCCGAGCGCGCCTTCGCCGGGCCGGTTCCTCAAAATCTGATCGAGCACCTGGTTGAGCATCATGCCGCGCTGGGCCAGGAGATCCGCGCCGCCTGGGAGGGCTCCGGCGCGAGCCAGAGCGGGGCGTGGGCCGAGCTGTTTGGCGCAACTACGGCGACCGACGAGCTCTTCATGGCCTGGCACTATGCCCGTTATGTCGACCAGGTGGCCGCGGCGGGCAAAGCTGCGTACGATCTCCCGCTGTTTGTGAACGCCTGGCTGAGCCACCAGCGGCCGGAGCACGGCCCGGGCGACTGGCCGAGCGGCGGGCCGCTTCCGCACGTACTCGACCTCTGGCTGGCTGGTGCGCCCCACATCGATATCCTAACCCCTGATATCTACGAGCCGAATTTTGAGGAGTGGTGTCAACGCTACACCCGGCGCGGCAACCCGCTGTTTATCCCAGAAATGCGCCCTACTGAAGACGGAGCCCGGAATGTCTTCTATGCGATCGGCCAGCACGACGCGATCGGCACATCGCCGTTCGCCGTCGACTCGCTTCCCGATCCCAGCACGACGCCGCTCGCGCGCAGCTACGCGTTCCTCCAGCAGGTCGCGCCGCTGGTCGTCGCTCACCAGGGTCAGGGTGCGATGGCCGGCTTCCTGCTCGACCTCGCGCACCCGAAAGTGACCCACCAACTCGGGGGGTATGAGCTTGAGATCGCGCTCGACCAGATCTTTATCTTCAAGGCGGAGATCGGCTACGGCCTGATCATCGCCACTGGCCCCGACACATTTATTGGCGTGGGGAGCGGCTTCAAAGTCACCTGCCGCCCACTAACCCCCGGCCCGGCGATTGTGGGCATTGCCGCAGTGGATGAAGGGATCTTCCGCGACGGTGCATGGGTACCGGGGCGGCGTCTGAATGGCGACGAGAACGCTCAGGGGATCGCGTGGCGCTTTTCCGACCGGGGCATCTCAATCCAGCAGTGCAGCGTTTACCGCTATGAATAGCATAGTAGGCCTTAAGTAAGGGGAAGCACCTCCATGTCAGACACGCCCTTCGATCGCGAAGTCGAGCGCAATTTCCGCTGGAACTTCTGGGTCAATCTGCTCGATATCTCCTTCATCATGCTTGGGCTGAGCCTGGTTTCGCGTGAGACTGTTCTGCCACTGCTGCTGAGCAAGCTGACGTCGTCGCCGGTGGCGATCGGTCTGGCGCCGGCGATCTACAGCCTGGGCATCTACCTGCCGCAGCTGCTGGGGGCCAGCGTGGCCGAGGGCATGCCGCGCAAGAAGCCGTTCCTAATGCTGTTCGGCGGGCTGGGCGAGCGAGTGCCCTACCTGTTCGTCGGCCTGGCCGTGCTGCTGCTGGCCGAGCCTGCGCCGGCGGCGGCGCTGGTCATGGTGGCGCTGCTGTTTGGCATCTCGGGGGCGTCGGCGGGTTTCGCCACGCCGGCGTGGTTCGACATGATCGCCAAGGTGATCCCGCTCCGTCGACGTGGGTTGTTTACCGGGCTTGGGCATGGCCTGGGCGCGCTGATGGGCGTCGCCGGCGCGGTCGTGATTGGCGTGGTGCTGGATCGCTGGCCCTACCCGCAAAGCTTCGCGCTGCTGTTTGGGCTGGCCTTCGGCGCGATGGCGATCTCCTGGGTGGGGCTGGCGCTCAACCGCGAACCAGCCAACCCTTCGCTGCATGCCTCAACGTCTCTGGCGGGCTATCTGCGGCGCCTCCCAGGCATCCTGCGCGGCGATCGCAACTTCACGCGCTACATCGGCGCGATGGCAGTCGCGCGGGCAGGGACGATGGCAGGCGGGTTCTATCTCGTGTATGGCGTGGAGCGATTCCAGCTCGGCGGCACGGAGGTGGGCCTGTTGACGGGCGTGCTGATCGGCTCTCAGGCGCTGCTCAATCCCCTCTGGGGCATACTCGGCGATCGGCGCGGGCACAAGCTGGTGATGGTCGGCGGCGCGCTGGCGCTGGCGCTGGCTGCGGCCACGGTCTGGCTGGCGCCGGCATGGCCCTGGTTGGTGCTGGCCTTTGCGCTGCTGGGCGCGTTTCTCTCCGGCGATACGGCGTCATTCCTGAACATCATCCTCGAGTTCTGCGCCGACGAGGATCGGCCAACCTATATCGGCCTGACTAACACGCTGCTGTCGCCGGTGACGACGCTGGCGCCACTGCTGGGCGGCTGGCTGGCAGCACAGCTCGGCTACCAGCCCATGTTCGGGCTCGCGGCGCTGCTGGCCGGCCTTGGCGCCGGGCTGCTGGCCCGCTGGGTACACGAGCCGCGCCGGGCGAGGGCCGCGACAAGAGCGGCTCACTCTGCGCCGGCTTAGAACGCTATGAATCGCCGAAGGCCGCGCGATGACCGCGCGACGACCGCGCGATTTGAACGACCCAACTGTGTAACTAATACTCTGGTCAGTCGCGAGCTCTACCAGCCTATCCTAACCGAAGTTCTCAAGCCCTGGGCTGGCCAGGAGGTCACGATTATGCTGGATGGCTGTTTCATTCGGTTCAAAGCACTTCAGATGCTGCGACTCAGTCTCTCGTGCTGCTATCGCGCGCTCCCACTGGCCTGGAAAGTGGTCACCAGTAAAGAGGGGGGTGAGCGCGCTGTCTGCACGGCGATGCTCAAACATGTCGCCCCCTTGCTCGCCCATACCCGACGAGTGACCTTCCTGGCAAACCGTGGCTTTCGGGATCGGGACTGGGCGCGAACATGTCGAACCCACGGATAGGACTACATCATTCGGATTGCCAACAATACGATCATCGCCTTTCCTGGGGCGTGGTAGCGACGCCTGAGACCTCGGGGATCAAGCCTGGCGAGCGCCGGAAGGAGATTGATCCTGCCTATCGCCGTCAACTGAACGTCTTCCACCTCGGTTGGCAGTTGCTACGGCGACTGATCAGTTGTGTCGTCCCACCGGCCTGTACGCTCCAATTCCGGCCTTTCCGACCCGATCCAGTATGGTATGGTAAGTGTTAGTTATACAGTGTTCTCAGTTATTTTCTAGAAATCGTCTAACGGCTTGACAAGAACCACTTTCAGGTGGTTTGTAAATATATATCCCTGTCTACGCAGACATTTAATCCTTTCCCGCCCGGCGGAATCACCCCATACTTTTTATATATTCGAGACAACTCGTTTTTAAACGTTTGATAATATGCCAAGTCGGGCGTTTTCATCGAATTTAATACAGGTCTTCCAAATGGAATCCAAACGGGCGCCATTGGAACAATTCCATTAGATGCTAAATATTCAGCGCCTTCAATGACGCTTTCTACCGGCTCCAAGCCAATTATGAAATTACTACATGCTTTGTTCTTTCCGTATTTTGATGCAACATGATGCAAACTGTCCAGATGTCTTTGTCTGCCGGTAAATCTCATTTTTGCGGGCATGATTTTTGACGCAAGCTCTTCGTTCCAAATTTCAAGACTGCACGCGATTCTGCTTACGCCCAATTCAAAGAATTGGTCTAAGTCTTTGGGGTTCTTCGGCGGAGTGATATAAGCTAGTATCTCTCCTGATATATTTTGTAGGCCCACCCGCTTATCAATCGCTTTGAGAATATTTTTAATGATTTCTAATTCCTCCTGGTCATTAAATAAAGACCCGCCAGTGATTTGTATACTATTTGCGCATTTTTCTTTAAGTATCGCATATTCGACAATTTCTGCTACGTCCTCTGGAGTTGGATATCTTACGTGCTTTTTCTTTTCTTTTGAGAGCGAAGCAAGTTCCCCGGCCGGAAAACAATACTGGCAGGGTTCCCCTATAAGACCAAAGTCGCATTTCCAAAGAAATGGGAAAGAAAGCCATTCTGTCCCTTGCAATACGGCGTTTCCAAGAAATGGCAATCCAGAGGAGGTTTTCTGTTTGTAAAAATTCGAATATTCGATGAATTCGATCTCAGTTATTTTTTGCTTCTCTAGGCAGATTGTTGGATGATTATTCTCGTCAATTTTCAAAGTGAAGCTTGTTTTTAGTTGAGGTAGAAATTTTATTTGCTTTATTATACTCATAGCGCTTATTGATTGGACATACTCTAGATGAAACGACAAATCGGTTAATTGAACAATCGTACCATCAGGCAATCGAATTGTGTTGCACTCCAAAGGGTTCTTTGAGAGTCTTGCCTGGTTATTGAATTTTGAATAGACATCATTTGAAATGCGGACGCCTCTACTGATTAATACTAGGTCGGCAAAGCTCGCTTGAGGCAGTCGTCCTCCAACTGCTGGAGATAGGCGTCTGGATCGCGGCGAAACCGCCGACCTTGGGCGCGGAGCGCAAACCGGCGGCGTACCGCCTGCCGCAGGTGTTGCCAGCGCGTGCGGTCACGCGGCACGAGATCTGCGGGCGTGAATCGCCGGAGCCGGGTCGCGACACCGGCCACCAGCCGAACCGACCCGTGCAGAACCGCATTGGGAGCGCCGCTCTTGCGTCCCGTCGCGCGCCGTTCGTGATAGCGATGCTGCCCAAAACAGTGCTCCAGATCGTTATTCGTGCGTGGGATGGCCGGGTCGTCGTAGCAGTGAAACAACCCCGCGCGGTAGCTGCGCGTCACCTTCAGGAAGTGCGTGAGTGAATCCTCCAAGGGGCCACAGTGGCGTTTGGTCACGCCGATCGAGCGTAAGACGCGCACAAACGCCTCCTTCACGTCGGCTCGTTCCTTCCCCTCGTGATTGGCCAGCACATGCGCGGCGGTGCGCACCCAACGGTAGGCTCGTTGGATCGGATCCCACGCGGCGGCGGTCTCCACCAGGGCACGCGCGATTATCTGCTGCATCTGCGCGAGTTCGGGTGATCCGCCCCCTTTTCCTCCACGCGTTGGAGGCTTTCTGCGATCTTGGTGAGGCGCTCCTGGAGCCGTACGCCCGGTGCATCGAGCGGTGGGTGACCATCATCGGTCAGCGCACTGCGCACCGCGACGGCGTAGCCGCGCACGATCTCGGCTGCCCCATCGTCGCGCGCTTCCACCGCCCGCTCGATCGGCCGTATCCCTCGGACGCGCTTCTTCAATTCCTTTTTGGCATGCCGATCAGCCTCGAAGAGCGGTTTGGCGGCTTCGCGCAGGTAATGGAAGTGACACAACTGGTGGGGCACGTCGGGGAAGACCCGTGCCACCGCCTTGCGAATGGAGGGCTGGCCATCCGAGATGACGGCGGCAATCGGCACCTCCAGCGCGTCGCGTACCTCGTTGAGGATCGCCGCAAGATCGGCCTCCGTCGCCGACAGCAGACTACGCACGAGCAGGATTTCGCCCGAGAGGCAGTCGCGCAGCACCCACAGCACCTCGTGACCGGCATCTGGCTGGAGGCCATCCAGCGCCAGAATGACCCGTCCATGGGCGGTGGTGATGCGCCGCAGGCGGTCGAGATCGAGTACGGACAGCGCGACCAGTTCATCATAGCGATCGAGCAAGTTGGTCACGGTGCGCTCGCTGATAGGCAGGTGACGCGCCTGCAAGGCCGCATGCATTTCGGGGACGCTGCGATGCTGTTGATAACGCCAGACCCCAATCTGGGCAATCACGTCAAGGCCAAACTCGTGCTGGGGTAAGGCAAACCGTCCTTCGGCTTCCGGTCGGTAGGCTTTGTGGTAGCCGGGACAGGTCGGCGTTTGACAGAGCCGAACCTTCAGGCGGAGCCGCACGCCACCATCAAGCGTGACCACCGTCCGGTGATTGGTATATTGTTGCCAGGTGAGCCCACCGCACTGGGGACAGGTTGACTGGCAACACGCCAACGTCTCTGTCCGCACCGGGGCCGGTCGATTGAGGCGTTTCGTCATGTTCTTCGCTCCTGCACAACCCGCTCATCGCAGAGTATCGCAGCAGGTCAGGAGTGTGTCAAGTTAGCTTTGCCGGCGTAGGATTAATAATGCCTTCAAGTCAATTGAATCTATTTCTTTGTCTTCAAAGTTGAATTTCATATTGAGCCCTTTCTTTGTGAAATATCAGGACAAGCAACGCTTATCGGATGAGCTGCCCAACTAAAGTAGGTGGTAAACCACCACCGAATCACTACCCATGGCCTGCGACACCGCGTATCCGTCCCATACCAGGAATGCCGCGCCTGGCTACGATTAGCTAACACTAGAAACGAGGTTGCAGAGATTATATCATGTGAGGCAAGCATCTATCTAGAACGGCCAGCGATACACGCTGATCCTGATCATCTGATGACAGGGCCTATTCTTGATGGCAGGCACAGTCGATCGTATAATGCACGCGCAAGCGTACGCCTGTTCGGAACCGTGCTGCCACGAAAGCGAGTACCCTTTGGAGACACACGATATCCAGCGTGTCCTGCGGGCGCGCTACGGCGGGATCGAGGCCAGCGATGTGCTGGTTCAGTTCGCCCGTATCGAGCTCGAGCGCCCCGACGCGTTGGTCTGGATGCAGAACGGCAAGTTCTACGAGGTCTACGGCGACGCGGCCCGGCTGCTGGGCCGTCTGCTCGACCTGCGGGTGGCCGAGAAGCCACTGATGACAGGTCGCGATCGCCAGCCGCTCAATTTATCTATGACCGGCATCACCATCGGCAGCGAGCGCGAGCACCTGGCGCGGCTGCTGCGCATGGGCTACCGCGTCGCGATTGGGCGCGAGATCGAGGGCCAGCGCGATGGAACTATCAAGGCCCGCCAGCTGGCCGAGGTGATCACTCCCGGCTCGGTCTTCGACGAGGATTTGCTTGACGACGAGCGGCGGCTGCTGGCTGCGGTCGATCTGGATCACGAGCGCGCCGCGTTGGCGGTCGCCGACGTCTCGACCGGAACGCTGGCGTGCCAGGAGTGGGCCGGTTCGGATGCCCTCGACCGTCTGCTTGACGAGCTGGCTCGGATCGGGCCGGCCGAGCTGCTCTGCAACGTCGATCTACCGCGCGAGGATCGCGATCGTATCGGCGCCGCCAGCGGGATCACCCGACTCGAAGGCGAGCGCGCCCAGCGCCACCGCGCGCTGTGCGATGAACTGGGAGTGATCAACAGTTACCACGTCGGCCGCCTGTCGCCGCTGCCGGGCTGGTGGTATTCCGCCGAGACATGCCAGGAGGCGCTACAGGCTCATTTTCAGACGCGCGACCTGCGCCCGTTTGAGCTGGCCGACCGCCCCTACGCGCTGCGCGCGGCCGGCGTGCTGATCCGTTACCTACAGTGGAATCGCTTCCCGGCGCTCGCGCGCCTCCAGACCGCGCGTGTCGGCGGCGGCAGCCACCTGCTTCAGATGGACGCCACCACACGGCGGACGCTCGATATCCTCGCCGGGCCGGACGGCACACCCTATGGCTCGCTGCTCGCGGTTCTCGACCAGACGCGGACGCCGATGGGTGGCCGCCTGCTCAAGACCTGGCTCACCCAGGGGCTGCGCGACCCTGCCCGTCTGGCTCTGCGCTATGACGCGGTTCAAGCCTGTGTCGAGAATCTGATTCCCCGTGAGGACATCCGCGCCAGCTTGGGCCGGATCGGCGATCTAGAGCGGGTGGTCAACCGCCTGCTGGTCGGATCCGAGCGCGCCACCCCGCGCGATATGGCTCGTCTGCGTGACGCGCTGGCCGCCGCCGGGACGATCTCCGTCGCGTTGGAACAGCTCGGCGGGCTAGGGATCGAGACATTTGCTCCGGCTGCGGACATAGCTCTGTTGCTCTCGCAGGCGCTGGCTCCGACGCCGCGCGGCAGCCTGACGCCACGCTCCGACGCCGAAGCCGGCGACTTGCTGGCGACCGGCTGGGACTCCAAGCTAGACGTCCTTCTGTCCCAGGAACAGCAGGCCCAGGCCGAGGTCGCGCGGCTGGTCTCGACGCTCTGCCTGACGGCCGGGATCAAATCGCTCCAGTCTAAACGCGATCCGCGCACCGGCCAGATGATCCTGACCGTCTCGGCGGTCGAGGCGCGCAAGGTTCCGGCCGACTGGAGCCGTGTCGCCAAGGGCAAGGAGCAGTTCACAACCGAGCGGCTGAAGCAGCTCTCTGAGACGCTGATCGAGGCCGAAGCCCAGCGCGTCGATGTCGAGCGGGCGGCCTGGCAGCGGCTGTGGGAGCAGGTCGCCGCGCAGGGGCCGCAGCTGCTTCAGCTGGCGCGCGACCTGGCGCAGATCGACGTATTGACTACGCTGGCGCACGTGGCGATCCGCGAGCAGTGGACGCGTCCGACGATCGTGCCGGAGCGAGCGCTTACGATTGTGAACGGCCGGCACCCGGCGGTCTGTCGCACAGTCGATGGCTATATCCCGGCGACGGTGACGCTGAGCGAGTCGCTTCGGCTGATCGTACTCACCGGCCCGAACATGTCCGGCAAATCGACGCTGATGCGCATGGTCGCCCTGTGCGTAGTCCTGGCGCAGATGGGCTCGTTTGTGCCGGCCGAGGCGATGACCTTTGGGCTGTGCGACCGGATCTTCACACGCATCGGCGCCGCCGAGGACATCGCCAGCGGGCGCAGCACCTTCCTGGTCGAGATGACCGAGGTCTCGACGATCGTCCACCAGGCGACCGCCGATAGCCTGGTCGTACTGGACGAGGTCGGCCGCGGGACGGCTACCTACGATGGGATGGCGTTGGCGGAGGCGATCGTCGGACATCTACACGGCGTAACGCACTGCCGAGGTATCTTCGCCACCCATTACCATCACCTGGTCGCGATGATCGACCACCTGCCGGGCATCGCCTGCTTGCAGATGGGCGTGTGCCGCGACGGCGATCGGCTGATCTTTTTGCATACGCTCCAGGCTGGCGTGGCCGAGGGCTCGTTCGGCATCGCCGTGGCGCGCATGGCTGGGCTGCCGGCGCCGATTCTGGCCCGCGCCCAGGCCCGGCTGGCTATGCTGGAGGACGAACGCCAGCGGCTGGCCCCCGCCGAGGAGCTACTGCTCGACCAGCTCATCCAACAATTGGAGCAGCTCGACACACGCGACATGTCGCACTCTGAGGCCATCGCGGCGATCGAAGAGCTGCAACGCCTGTACCGGTCGCTACTTACTCAGGCGGCAGCCGCATGATCCCCAGCAGCGTGAGCCCCAGGTCGCGCAGGCGGCTGATCACCCCGTACAAGGCCGCCTGGTCGGCCAGCGGCCCGGCCAGCGTTGTGCTGCCGTCGGCGTCGTGGGTGATCGTCAGCTCGGCGAACCAATCCGACCAGCGCGGGTCGAGCGCGCCGCGCACGCGAAACTGGTAGCTCGCCGGCGCGTCGTCCGACCAGCGGTGCGCGGCCATCACGCGCGTTCCGCGCCGAGGAATGCGTTCAGCAGCTTGGCTAGCTCCTCGGGCGCCTCGAGCGGGAGCCAGTGGCTGTACTCGGCGAAGTGATGCACCTCCTGGGCGCCGAAGCGCTCGGCCCAAGCCGCCGACACAAACGGATCTTGGTCGCCCCAGGCCACCAGCGTGGGCACCTTGGCCGTCAGCTCGAGCAGGCGCTCCTCCCAGCCGCGGAAATTAGCCGAGTCGAGCGCGCGGTAATGGCGCAGCGCCATCCGCTTAGCGGCCGGCGTCACCAAGCGCGCGGCGGCCTGCGCCTGCTCGGGGCTGATGTGCGGCGCGGTTCGCGGCATCTGCCGCGCATAAGCGGTTTGGGTCACCCCAGCCATCACGATATCGCCCAGCACGGGGGTGCGCCAGAGCTTGGCCCAGGGATGCCAGTCGTAATCGGAGAAGAAGTTGCTGTTCATGATCACCAGGCTCCTCACCTTCGCGGGGTGCGTGACGGCCCAGGCCAGCCCGTAAGTTGCGCCGATGTCATAGCCCACGAGGTTGATCGGCTCGGCGATGCCGATTGCGGTCAGCAAGTTGTCGACGAACTGCGCCAGGTGTGGCAAGCTGGCGTCGAAGTCGGCCGGCGCGCCCGAGCGCCCGAAGCCTGGCAGGTCAGGCGCCAGGACACGAAAGCTCCCACGCAGACGCTCGGTGACGCCGGCCCACGTGTCGGCTGAGTCGAAGATGCCGTGAAGCAGCAGTGTTGGCGGGCCGTCGCCCTGGTCGACCAGGTAGATCGGGATGTTTTCGACCGTCAGCGTCGCAGGGCGCCGCGCCTGCGCGACGGCTGGTACATGTTCGCCGGATATCGTCATCTGGTGCATTAGAGATACTCCTCAGATTGCGGATTGCGTGACGAGTGCCGGGTGCCGAGTGGCACGAGTCGCGCTTCGTCACCTCGCGTCACTCGTCACTCATCACCTTGTCATTATGTCATCGTGTCATCGTGTCATAAGCGAGACCGAATGTGACGCGGCGACGATGCGCAACTCCAAGTGGCGCGCGTCCAGGGTGTCGAACGCATAGCCGATCACCCAGTCCAGCAGTTGGCCCTGCTCGTCCAACAGATCTTGCGGCACTTCGACGTGGTAGCTTTGCAACGGTATGAGCTGTTGTATAGGCCCCGTGCCGAGGATGCGCTTCTCATCGCCGGTGGGCTGTTTCCTCATCATCTCGCTCCTTACCAAGGGCTTCGCGTTGGCATTAGAATAGCAGTGTGGCGGTCGAAATACTATCAACCCACGGTTGATCGTGCGGTGGATTGGCGGGCCTAGGGTGGAGGCTAGGGTGCTGTTGGGGACTTTTGGGGAAGAAGAATGAAGGAAAACTTTGTGCAGTTCTATCGGTTCTAGAGCAGACCTAGCTCCCGGGCGCGGCGTACGGCATCTACGCGGTTGCGCGCGCCGAGCTTGCCGAAAATGTGGTTGACGTGCGACTTGACGGTGCTCACGGCGACGACCAGCGCGCGCGATATCTGCGCGTTGTCGTCGCCGGCCGCGACCATGCGCAGCACCTCTAGCTCGCGGGCGGAGAGCGGCTCTACCAAAGGCTGAACGATGAACGATGAACGATGAACCGCTGACTCCTTCTTCATCGTTCCGCGTTCATCGTTCATCGTTTCGGGGAAGGTGGCCAACAGCTTTTCGACATACGCCGGAGCGATGCCGCGCGCGGCGGCTTCGTGCAGCAGCGTCGCCATCGGCGCACCCTCGTCGGCGAAGATTCGCGCGTAACCCTCCGGCTCGCCGAGCGCCAGGGCGCGACCGAGCGCCTCGATCGCCGCGCTAGCGTCCCCTTGGGCGCGCAGCAGCAGCGCCAACAGCAATAGCGCCCAGATCACGAGGCGGCCATGGCCGCTGGCCTCGGCGTCAGCGAGCAGCTGCGCCACAGCCGCGTGTGCGGCGTCCCAGCGCTCCTGCGCGATCAGTGTGTGTGCCAGCGCGAAGCGATCGTTGTCATACGCCGTGAGCTGTGGCCGCTCGGTGTCGGCTGTGATCCCGTCGTTCTCCGCCCAAGCGACCGCGGCGGCCAGATTGCCCTGTCTGAGCCACAGCAGTACTCGATAGCCCACAAGCTCGCGCAGGTTGAGCGGCGAGATGTAGCGGCCGGCGCGCGCCTCGGCCGCCTCGACTAGCTGGAGGGCGCCGTCCAAATCGCCACGCGCGGCGCGGACGTGCCCCAAATAGAATTGGGCCAGGATTTCGTACATGGTCATGTGATATTGGCCGGCCAGGTCGGCGCATTGCTGTAGCGTGTGCTCGGCCGCATCCAGCTGGTTCTGCTCGCACTGCGTCAGCCCGAGCAGCAGGTAGGCCAGAAACGCTCCGGACAGCGGCAGGGTACGACCATCGCGCGTGGTTGCGTCCAGCACCTCTGCGGCCATACGTCGCACCTCGTGCAGCCGCCCCTGCGCCCGGCGCACCATCGCGAGCATCGCGGTAAGCCCGGTCTGAAGGGCGCTGGGGCCGCGCTGAGATGGCTGCGCCGCGAGGGCATGGCGCAGCGTCTGGTCGGCCGTGGCCAGGTCGCCGGCGGCGAAGGCCGCGTAGCTGATGCCGGCCGCGATCATGCTATGGAGCGGGTGGCCTGCGTCCAGCTGTGCCAGCACGATACGGCCGAGATCCGTCGCACGCGGGTCGCCCAGCAGGCTGCCGCCGACCGCGCGGAGCGCCGCCACCTGAATACATATCTCCGCTGCCTGATCCTCGTCCCAGGCCTGCGCGCCTGACTCGGCCTCACGCAAGTACGCCTCAGCCGCGGCGTAGTCGGCGTTGAAGCCGGCAACACAGGCGTACGCCAGCGCCAGCCGTGGCCGCGCGCGCCGCAGGTCAGTAGGCAGCTCGGCCAGCCAGGCTGCGACGGTCGCCTGCTGTCCTTCCAGCGCAAGCGGCATCGCGAGCGGCTCGATCAGGCCGGCGGCGCGCGGGACATCGCCGGCCGCCAGCGCGTGCCGGATAGCCTCGGCCGCCAGAGCTTGCTGCTCGAACCAAGCGCTGGCCCGCCGGTGCAGCCCCGCCACCACCTCGGCCGGCTCGTCGCGCGCCAGCCGCTCGCGCAACACCCCGGCGAACAGCTGATGGTAGCGATACCAGCGCCGCTGGTCGTCGAGCGGAATCAGGAACAGGTTAGCGCGCTCCAGCTCCTCTAAGAGAAATTGAGAATTGAGAATTGAGAATTGAGAAATGTCGCGATCGAGAGAAGGTTTCTCAATTTTCAATTTTTCATTTTCAATTTCTGTGACCACGTCACAGAGTGGCGCGCACATCCGCTCCAGGATCGAGGTTTGCAGCACGAACGTCCGCAGATGCGGCGGCAGGCGATCGAGCACCTCGGCGGCCAGGTAGTCGACCACAAAGCGATTGCTGCCCGTGAAGGCGGCGATGAACTCAGTCTGATCGGCGCGACCTTGCAGAGCCAGCGCGGCCAGCTGCAACCCGGCGACCCAGCCCTCCGTGCGGGCCTCGAGCGCCGCCACGTCCTCTGCCTGCACGGCAAGCCCCATCACATCGCGCAGGAAAGCGGCCGCCTCGTCGTGTGTGAAGCGCAGATCCGCTGCGCGCAGCTCGGTTGCCTGGCCGCGGGCGCGCAGCCGCGCCAAAGGCAGCGGCGGATCTTCGCGGCTGGCGATCACCAAGTGCAGCGTCGGCGGCAGATGCTCAAGCAGGAAGGCCAGCGCCTCGTGGATCGCCGGGGTAGTGATCACATGGTAGTCGTCCAGCACCAGGACGAGGGAGATGGGAGATAGGGGTTGGGGGTTGGGGGGTAGTTGTTCCTCTATCCCCCCTCTCCCATCTCCCATCTCCCATGCGATTAGGTCGTTGATCAATGTGGTGAGCAGGGTCGCAAGCGGCGGGGGCTGAGCGGTCTCCAGCAGCGCCAGCGCCATCGCTCCAACTGCCGACGGCAGAACCGTCCGCAGCGCGGCGATCAGATAGCGCAGGAAGATGATTGGGTCGTTGTCGGACGCGTCGAGGGCCAGCCAAGCCACAGAGCGGGGGTTAGGGGTTGGGGGTTGAGGGTTGGAGGGTGGCAGCCCCAATTCCCATCCCCTGCCTCCCATCCCCTGCGCCAGCAGGGTGGTCTTGCCGAAGCCGGCGGGCGCGGCGATCACGGTGAGCGGGCCGCGCAGGCCGGAGTCGAGCCGGGCCAGCAGCTGCGGTCGCGGAATCAGGGTACTGCGCGGTCGCGGGATGTACAGCTTGGTCGCCAGCAGCACAAATGATGCGTGGGCCACGACCACTGTGGGCGATGGCTCCCGATCGGGCAGATCGGCGGCGAGCTGGACGGCCACCGCCCGTAGCCGTTCGGGCGTGAGATCTGCCGATCGGCCCAGGTAGGCCCGCCGCTGCCGGCCGCCGACAGTACGGTAGGCGCGCCAGTACGCGCTGCGGCCGTGCTTCTCGTGTCGGGCGGTGAACGTTCCGGCCGGGTCGCGAAAGGCGAAGCGCGACGCCTGCTCCAGCCAGGTGAACCAGGCCGGGCTGCCCACCGCGACTGAGTTCGCGGCGCCGTGGTCGGTGAGCCGATCTTCGACGACCTGCGGAGTCGTGCGTGCCATATGCTAAGTGGTTCTCGAAAGGTCTATTTCCCTGCAAAACGCGCGCTCCGTATTATCGACCGAACTGCCGCCGATAGCAAGTTGAAGTGGAATTCGTCTGCTCTCCTTCATACTGATGAAAGGTGAAACCAAGAACTAGGAACCGCCTTTGCCCATTATATCGACAGCCTCAGCGCTGGTGGAGTATTGGGCCGCCTACGCCATCTGCGCTTTACAAACGAGACGATCGCTACGATGATACCGATGATCGCCAGATTCTGGAAGACTTCGACGGCGCCGAGGAGGCTCGGCGAGCGACTGCCTTCGTGTTCACGCTCGACGAACGGCGCGCCGTTATTCGACGTAGTTGTGGCGCCGGCCGTCGTGGCGGATGATCCCTCGACGCCTGCGGTGCGCGCCGGCCTGGCTGGAAGTTGGGTCTGCGCGTAGCTCGACGATCCGAGGGCGAAGACCCCGCCGGCCACGATCAAGGCCGCCGCCAAGATGACAAGTGTGCGTGCAAGAATCCTCATGATGATAGCTCCTGCTTTGTATGGCGCGCTGCACCACTCAGCTTCGGCGCGCGGCGCGATGCGCTAAATAGCCGTTTCACCATACCGACAATCCACTGCCAGTGCAAGGCGATATGCAGTCCCGTCAAGACCAGAAAGAGATTCGCCGATAGCGTGTGCAGCATCCGCCAACTGCCGCTGCGTGCCAGCGTGATGCCCAGCTGCGGCAGCGCCGATTCCGAGATCATCAGACCGGTGAAGATAATGATCGTGACATCTACGAACAGCAGTGTGTTCAAGATATAGTTGATCCGCGCCGACCACTGCGCCTTGCCGAAGAAACGCTTCGTGACCTCGACCAGCCACTGCCAGTGCAGCAGCAGATGCGTGATGATCCCCGCGCCAAAAGCGATGCCGAGCCACTCGTGAATAGCCAACCCGCTGAAACGCGGGGCCATCGCCACCAGAAAGGCGATGAAGATCACGCTATCGACGATCAGGTTGACCGTGTTGCGATTGGTTTGTGCTTGTACTTGTTTCATAGTCCCGCCTCACATTCGGGGTGAAGAACGCTGTTTCCGATGACGCTACTGTAGCAGGAACTTCTTCACACATTGTTAAGAAGCGATGTGGAGACTATGTGGGTGCCGACGTGCCGTTCGCCCACCGGCAGCAGGACGCGCGATGGTATAATGCGCTCTAGTGCAAGTGGAACTTTCCTGCCGCAGACCAGCATGCCGGCCCGATTCCTATCCTAGGCTCCGGCACCGGCATTGCACGCTGCACGCTGTATCGCTACGAATAACGGAGGTCTGTATGCTTGATCCAAGTGGAAAAGTCATCATCACCTGTGCGCTGACGGGCGGCATCCACGGCAAGGAGGCCAATGAGAATTTGCCCGAGCAGCCCGACGAGATTGTCACGCAGGGAGTGGCGGCCTGGCGGGCCGGCGCGGCGATATTGCACGTCCACGCCCGCAACCCCGACGGCAGCAACACCATGAGCCCGGCGATCTACCGCGAGCTACACGAGCGGCTGTGCGCCGAGACCGACGCGATCGTCCAGCTCACCACCGGCGGCAGCCCGACCCTATCGGTGGCCGAGCGCCTGAACACCGTGCTGCTGGCGCCCGAAATGTGCTCGCTGAACTTGGGGATGCTCAACTTCTTCATCCGCGGCCAGCAGACCTTCTTCAGCAACCATCGCTCGGACATCGTGCGCTTCGCCGAGGAGATGCGCGCGCGCGGCGTCAAACCCGAGCTGGAGGCCTACAACGAGGCGATGCTGGAGGAGGCCGAGTATCTAATCAGCACAGGGCTACTGGAGCCGCCCTACGTGGTCAACTGCGTGCTTCACACCCCCACCCAAGGCGGGCTGCGCGGGACGCCGCGCAACCTGATGGGCATGCTCGAGCGCATGCCCCCCGATAGCCTGATCAACGTCAGCTCGATGGGCCGCACGCAGCTGCCGATCACTACTATGGCCATGGCGATCGGGCTGAATGTGCGGGTGGGGATGGAGGACAATGTCTACTACCGGCGCGGCGAGCTGGTCGAGCATAACGCGCGGCTGGTGGAGCGCACGGTGCGGATCGCCCGCGAGCTGGAGCGCGAGATCGCCTCGCCCGCCGAGGCCCGCGCGATCATTGGCCTGCGCGGCCGCGAGCCCGGTCAGGTGCCGCCGCCGGTCGGGATGGCCGTCGCGTAAGGAAAGCCGAATCCCCCTCTCCCACGCCGAGGAGAGGGGTCGGGACGTGCGGGCCTGCTCATCTCTCCACATTCAGTAGCGGCTCGTGATCTGCCGCGCGGTGGCAAGCTACCGCCGCTTCGAGATAGGCGATAATCAGCGGATGCGGCTGCTCCGGCGTCGAGGTCAGCGGCGGCACAAACAGCGTGGCCACAAAAAATGGATGATCCGGCAGCTCTACGATCCGCGCCTCTCGGTCGTCGTCGACGCCCACCACCCGCAGCCCGCCCTCATGGATTGTGGCCTGATAGGCTGGATTGAGGCCGAACTGGCAGTAATACTGCTCCGGCACCACAGCGCGTCGATACACTTGAAACACACGCGAAGCTGGATCTAAGTGGACGTGCATCGTCTTGCCTACCAGCGAGCATTCCAGCATCGAGATAAACAGGGTTGACGCATCTGGGTCGGACTCGGCGTGGGCGGCATCCGTGAAGCCAAGCACATTGCGCGCGTACTCCAGCACCACATGCTGAAAGCCGCCGCAGGTGCCGATGAACGGCCACTGCTGCTCACGCGCGAACCGGATGCCCTGGAGAGCGCCGGCCATGCTCTGGTAGGGGCTGCCGGGCGCGCACCACAGCGCATCAAAACGGCGCAGCTGAGTATCAGAGTCGTGATCCAGGAGTGGGGTTGGCAGCCATTCGACCGTCGCAGTCAGACCTAGATAGTTGGCGGCGTGCTGAATGGCTGCATCCGTCGCCTGATGGGGACGAAAATCGGCATTGTAATCGCCGATGATGCCGATCTGCACAGGGGAAGTCATGTGTGCCTCATTTCGCTGAGCGGGAGATCATCGGGATTGTAGTATAGCATAACCCCCTACTAGCCGCTCGATCAGGAACACGCGTAGTGTCTCCGCCGCAGGCGAGAGCGATCGTTCAGGATGCCAGATCAATCGCAGCGTCCGCCGTAGCTCGCTATCGCTCACGCTGAGCCCCACGATCCCGACGCTCCCTTCAAGCGCCAGACGTGGGACTAATGCCACACCCAGCCCGGCCGCCACCAGCCGCACAACTGTATCGGTTTCGCCGCCGTCGAGAACCACCCGCGGCTCGAACCCAGCCGCGCGGCACAGCTGGAGCGTGCGACTGCGTAGCTCGTAGCCCTCTGGAAAGAGGATAAAGTGCTCTTCAGCCAGCTCGTTGCCGCGCACTGCTGGCCCAGCGGCCAGCGGATGCTCGGCGGCGACCGCGATGATCAACTCCTCGCTGAACAGCTCGACACTCGCAAACGCTGGGAGCCCGACCGAGACGACCGCCAGATCGATGCTGCCCTCATCCAGCAGCGTAGCCAGTCGCGCAGCGCCCATTTCGCGCAGGCTCAGCTCGAGCGCTGGATGACGCTGGTGAAACTCGGCCAGCGTGCGGGGCAGCAGGTGCGCGCCGACCGTCGGCGTTGCGCCGATCGCGACCTGCCCGTGCTCCAGACTGCTCCACTGTCGTAATGCCGTGCGCGCGTCGGCGATCTCGCGCAGCGCCCGGCGCGCATAGGGCAGCAGCAGGCGGCCGGCGGCAGTCAGCTCGACGCGCCGCCCGATCCGGTCGAACAGCGCCACCCCCAACTCGGCCTCCAATCCCTGAATCTGTTTGCTCAGCGAGGGCTGTGCGATGTGCAGCTCCTGCGCCGCGCGCGTGACATGCCCGTGGCGCGCTACAGCCTCAAAGTAGCGTAGATGGTGTAGCTCCATTCATAGCTCCAAGCTATTGTTTATATAGAAATCATATCTTGGACATAGCATTTCTGCAAGCGTATACTGCGCCCAAGTGAAGGAACAGCAACCGGCGGTTATCGTTTCACCACTCCACGTGAAAGAGAACCGAGAACCGAGAACCGAGAACCGAGGATAGAGGATAGAAGATAGAAGATAGCAAATGAATCATCGAATGCCAATAGTCTATCCTCTATCTTCTATCCTCGATCTTCCGCAATCTGCAATCTGCAATATGGGGGTAGTGTATGTCGACTGAGATGAACCCGCGACAGCTAGCGACCGATGTGTTGGTCGTCGGTACAGGCGGGGCCGGGCTGCGCGCCGCGATCGAGCTTCAGCGCCAAGGCCGGCAGGTGCTGGTGGTCGGCAAGCGCCCGAAGGCCGACGCCCATACAGTTCTCGCGGCGGGCGGGATCAACGCGGCGCTTGCGACTATGGATCCCGAGGATAGCTGGGCGATTCACGCCGCCGACACGCTCAAGGAAGGGCGAATGCTCGGCGACCCACGCGCTGTCGAGCTACTGTGCCGCGAGGCGCCCCGCGCGATCGACGAGCTGGTGACGTGGGGCGTGCCGTTTGCGCGCGAGCCCGACGGCCGGCTGTCACAGCGCTACTTCGGCGCGCACCGCTATCGCCGCACCTGCTTTGTAGGCGACTATACCGGACAGGAGATCGTCAGGGCGCTGGTGCGCGAGGTCGATCGCCTGCGCATCCCAATCCTCGAGCGGGTCTATATCAGCGATCTGCTCAGCCGCGACGGGCGGATCAACGGGGCGCTGGGCTTCGAGCTTGCTACTGGCGGCGAGGTGATCGTACAGGCCAGCGCGGTGATCCTGGCGACCGGCGGCCACATCCACATCTACCGGCGCTCGTCGTCGCGCCGGCGCGAAAACACCGGCGATGGGATGGCATTGGCGTACGCTGCCGGCGCGACCTTGGCGGATATGGAGCTGGTTCAGTTTCATCCATCGGGGATGGTCTGGCCGAACGAGCTGGAAGGTACCCTGGTGACAGAAGCGGTGCGCGGCGAGGGCGGCCGGCTGCTCAACCGCCACGGCGAGCGCTTTATGCAGCACTACGACGCCGAGCGGATGGAGCTATCGACCCGCGACCGGGTGGCGCTGGCCAACTATAGCGAAATTGTGGCCGGTCGCGGCGCCGAGCATGGCGGGATCTGGCTGGACGTGAGCCACCTGCCGGCCGAGGTCATCCATAGCCGCCTGCCGCGCATGGCCGAGCAGTTCCGTGCGATAGGTGTGGACATCACCCGCGAGCCGATGGAGGTCGCGCCAACCGCGCACTACTCGATGGGCGGCATCCGGGTCAACCCGCTGACGCACGCGACGGATGTGCCCGGCTTGTACGCGGCCGGCGAGGTGGCCGCCGGGGTGCATGGCGCCAACCGACTGGGCGGCAACAGCCTGGCCGAGATATTGGTCTTTGGCCGGATCGTGGCCGAGCACGCCGGGGCATATGCGGCTACACAGGCTGCGCCACCCCTCGATCCTATGCAGCTCGATCAGAAGCGCGCGGCCCTAGCGCGCCTCAGCCAGCGCGGCGGCGCCACGCAGCGATCGCTGATCGCGGCGCTGCAAGAGCTTATGTGGGTCGGTTGCGGTGTGGTGCGCAGCGCCGGCGCGCTGGAGGAGACGCTGGTGCGGATCGCCGACATCCGCCGACAGGCGCAGCATACGTCGGCCGGCGAGCCGGATCTAGCCGCAGCGCTGGATCTACAGTCGATGGTGTTGACGGCCGAGGCCACTGTGCGATCGGCGCTGGCGCGCACCGAGAGCCGCGGCGCGCACCAGCGCGAGGATTACCCCGCGATCGATCCGGCCTGGCAGCGCACGATTCTGGTGCAGCGTGATCCTGCCGGCGACATGCGGCTCGCCGATGCCGCGCTGCCCGCGCCGTCGGCTGAGGTATACGCGGCTATCGATGAGAGTGAGGTTGGGATCGTTGGGCGCCTGGTCGAGTGAAACAGCAGGCCTCGGCGGGAACGCCGAGGCCTGCTGTTTGTGCCCTTGCGCTGTTGCGCGAACTAGAAGTCCATCCCACCGCCGCCGGGCATCGGGGGCGCCGGCTTCTCCTCGGGGATGTCGGTGACCAGCGCCTCGGTCGTCAGCAGCAACCCGGCGATCGAGACCGCGTTCTGCACCGCGCTGCGCGTCACCTTGACCGGGTCGATCACGCCCTGCTCCAGCATACTGCCGAACTCCCCCGTCAGCACGTTGTAGCCGTAGCTGCTGTCGCCCTTGTCCTTGTGCATCCGCCGCACCGTGTCGATGATCACCGGCCCGTCCTCGCCCGCGTTCTTCGCCAGCTGCCGCATCGGCTCCTCCAGCGCTCGCCGCAGGATCTGCACTCCGAACTTCTCGTCGTCGTTGGTCACGCTCACCTTGTCCAGCGCCGGAGCAGCGTTGATTAGCGCCACGCCGCCGCCGGGAACGATGCCCTCCTCCACCGCCGAGCGCGCGGTCGAGAGCGCGTCCTCGACGCGGTGCTTCTTCTCCTTCAGCTCCGGCTCGGTCGCGGCGCCGACCTTGAGCACCGCCACGCCGCCGGCCAGCTTGGCCAGCCGCTCCTGCAGCTTCTCGCGGTCGAAGTCCGAGGTGGTCGTCTCGATCTGCGCGCGGATCTGCTCGATGCGGGCGCGGATGGTCTTCTCGTCGCCGCGGCCCTCGATGAAGGTGGTGTTGTCCTTATCGGAGACGATCCGGCGAGCGCGGCCCAGGTCGTCGATCGAGGCGCTGTCGAGCTTGCGGCCGATCTCTTCGCTGATCACGGTGCCGCCGGTCAAGATCGCCATATCCTGGAGCATGGCCTTGCGGCGGTCGCCGAAGCCGGGCGCCTTGACCGCCAGGACGTTGATCGTACCGCGCAGCTTGTTGACCACCAGGGTGGCCAGCGCCTCGCCGTCCACGTCCTCGGCGATGATCACGAAGTTCTTGGTGACCTGCAAGACCTTCTCGAGCACCGGCAGGATGTCCTGGATGGCCGAGATCTTCTTGTCGGTAATCAGAATGTACGGCTCCTCGAGCTCGGCCTCCATGCGCTCGGAGTTGGTCACGAAGTAGGCCGAGATGTAGCCGCGGTCGATCTGCATGCCCTCGGTGTATTCCTTCTCGAAGGCGATGCCCTTGCTCTCCTCGACCGTGATCACGCCGTCCTTGCCGACCTTCTCCATCACCTCGGCGATCAGGTCGCCGATCTCGCTGTCGGCGGCTGAGATCGCGGCGACGTGCGCGATGTCGGCGCGGTCGCGCACGGGCTTGGCCAGGCTCTTGAGCTCGGCCACGATCGCCTCGGCGCCCTTGTCAAGACCGCGCTTGAGCAGCATCGGGTTGGCGCCGGCGGCGACGACCTTGAGGCCCTCGGTGATGATCGACTGAGCCAGCACGGTGGCGGTGGTGGTGCCGTCGCCGACCACGTCGTTGGTCTTGGTGGCGACCTCGACCAGCAGCCGCGCGCCCATGTTCTCGAAGGGATCCTTGAGCTCGATCTCCTTGGCGACGGTGACGCCGTCGTGGGTCACGGTGGGGGCGCCGAACTTCTTGTCGATCGCCACGTTACGGCCGCGCGGGCCAAGAGTGGTCTTGACCGCCTCGGCCACGGTGTCGACGCCACGCTTGAGCGCGCGCCGGGCCTCCTCATTAAAGTGGAGCTGCTTTGGCATATCCTTAAAATTCCTCCTCTAATTACACCTACGTCATAACCAGAACAAAGAACAAAGAACAAAGAACAAATTATGTCACCGAAGCGGCCTTGTTCTTTGTCTTTTGTTCTTTGTTTTAGTCCTGAATAACCCCCAGAATGTCTTTCTCGGACAGGATCAGGTATTCGACATCGTCGACCTTATACTCGGTGCCGCTATACTTGGCGAACAGCACCTTGTCGCCAGCCTTGACGTTCATCGGAACGCGGCGGCCATTGTCGTCCAAGCGACCCTCGCCGACGGCCAGGATGGTGCCTTCCATCGGGCGCTCTTTACTGGCGGTGTCGGGCAGGTAGATACCGCCCTTGGTCTTCTCCTCGCGATCAGCTGGCTTGATCACGACACGATCGGCCAGCGGCCGGATGCGGAAGTCCGTACCCATATGCTGATTACCTCCTTGCGATTGATACGGTACACCTCGGGGATCTAGCACTCACTTATCGAGAGTGCTAACCGCCCGTATAGTACACAAAGCTTTGGGATTTGTCAAGCGGGATTTTAGCACTCATGCTGCGAGAGTGCAAGTTGACATAGAGATGCATGATTCGTGGGGCCAAAGCTCGGGGGCGGGTTCTTCTACAGCGGAGTGCAAAAAGATTGAACCTGTCGAAAGCCGCCCACAGAGGGGCCACATAATCGAAGTGTGTTCAATATTTTTGCTCTTTGCTATAGAATACTGAGCGTACCAAGGCGCGCTGCTGCTCATACTGATGCTGATTGGGCCAATTCTGCCCACGCCAGTTTCGCTGACGACGGTGGAGGGTTGAGAGTGCAGCACATCCCGCAGACGCCAGGCGGCGTTGCACCGGCGCGGACGTTCATGTCTTGGAGTGGAATGGGCGGCATGTGGCGTCTCGTCAGCCCACGAGCGACGATCTGACAGCGCTCCCTCGATGGGTTCAACGAAGCCGCGATCGACACACAGTTGGGGGATGTGATCGAACTGCGCGACGGTGCGACCGTGCTTGCCTCGGCGCGTGTAGAGTTCCGGCTGTCTTCCCCTTGGCGCTCAGCTCAGCTCCGCAATCGCCACATCACCTGGGTGCAATCGTTTCACCGTCCGGCGCTTCCAGCCCTCGTACCGCGTGATGTAGGATTGCTCGATCCGCGCCTCGGCAACGTATGGCCGGCCAGCAACACCGCGCGTTACAATCACCACGAGGTGCATACCACCGTCGAGCCTGGCGGTCACCACCTGGCGCCATTCCGGCGTACCGCTCGACACCCGCACCCAGGCATTGGGATCATAAGATACGCGATACATACTGGTCGCTCCATTGGTTCGGGAGAGCCAGTTTAGCAGAATCGTACGTGTGTTTCAATAGGTATTGATGACAGGAGGGTGACAGGGAAGGCCGCACGCGCGATCCGGGCCGCGCCAAGCTGGTTCTCGGGCGAGCTGTTGGCCGGCGAACCTGGGAAGAGTTCTTGGCCGAGCGGGTGAGTTCGTCAAGCGACGGCGACCCCGGTAGGGACTCAGCGCGGCGATCGCCGCTGGTTCAGCCGGTCGCCCTCGCCGCGCTCAAGCCCATATTGCCGCTATCTCCGTGGAGGTGGATCACTAGTGGACGCCCACCTGCCGGCGCAGCGTATGCTGACACCGCGTAGACAAAATTCCGGGTATAGCCATTGACCGAAAGGGTGCCGGTGGTGTCCATCTGCACTGGCCCTATATTCCTTCGCGCGTCACGTACCGGATAGCCAAGGCTCGACAAGAAGAGACAACATATGAGCAGCCGATACATGGGTGTTCCTCTCTGGTTCACTGGCGAAACTACATCCCCATATTAGGAACGGCTCGCGGCGCGTTTTCGGTGCGGGGTATGCTAATTGCCTATCCGAAAAATCGCAACTTCGATACGGCCTTCGGCCGGAGCGCCCTCTGGGCCTAGTACGCGGTTTTTTGCATTCTGAGTAGGCCGAAGGCCGTATCGAAGAGTGCCAGAAGGTTATTCGGATTGGCTTTTAGAGGGACTCACGCGAACAGGGCAATCGCGATTGGCCAGCCGGGTCGATCCGCAGATCGCCCGCGCGCTGTCGTAGTCGAGCTCGATCAGGCGCGTGCGCAGGTGCCTGGCGCGATCCCATGGCTGGCTGGTGTCGGCAACCAAGCAGCGCCGTCGTATCCCCGTCCTCACGCCTTCCACCAGCAGCCAGGAGCCGATTTTGTAGGTCGGACTGGCAACATAGCAGTCCGCAGTGGGGAGTTGGCGACGCGCGGCCACACGCGCGAAATGACCGGGCGCGTAGTGGGCCGCGATATGATCGCTCCAATCAAGCGACCCTGCGCCCAAGCAGAAACTTAGCAGCACTTTTGCGACCAGTCCCACGGGCAGCCTGATCCTGTCTACACCTGCCGCGCGATGCGTACAATTGCACCGCCGAGCTGGCTTGCAGTTGGCGAAGATGTCATAGAGCAGGACGATGAAGAGGGATCGTTCCAGGGCAGAGCTTTGAGCTGTTGCGCGGACATCGTCCCGGCAAGGCCGAACGGCCTATGCGGGCCGGGCGCGCCACCGCTGCTCGGCGCGCCCACAACGATGCCGGTCTACTAGAGCACGATCCGTGCCGTGGTAGCGCTATAGAGGCGGGAGATCTAACCAGGATGGTGCCGCGCTGCCGATCACCACCCAGAGGATGCCGAAACGCCGGCTGAAGTGCAGGAGGCGCTGCACCATCAGCGAAGCCCTAGTATATGCTTTAGCCCATCCAGTAATCGGTCGATATCCCCAGGCGTGTTGTAGGCCTGGATAGAGACGCGAATGAGCTGCTGGCCATCTCGCTCCCCCAAGGGGACTTCGATGCGGAACTCATCCCATAACCTGCGCTTGACTTCTGCCAAATCACAGGGCGGCAATGGAATTGCTCGCATCTGCACCCACCAATCGGTACTATCAGGGCTAATCGGTGGTAGCCCTGACAAATCACCAATCCGCTGCGAAGCCTCCAGCAATAAGCGGTGACAGGCGGCCCGCACTGCCGGCCAGTCGTGCTGCGCCTGGAAGGCGATCGCCGCCGGGACGCTGAGATAGGCTGACGGGTCAGTCGTCCCCGTCCACTCGTAGTAGTCAAGGAACGGTGACGTTCCAGGATCTAGCGTCTCCCAGCCCCAGCTGACGATCAGCGGCTGGAGCAGTGGCTGCCGCTCGGGCCGAGCGTGCAGAAAGCCGGCCCCCTTCGGCGCGCAGAGCCATTTGTGGCAATTCCCGGCGTAGAAATCGGCGCCGATCGCCTCGAGGTCGAGCTCCACCTGGCCGGGGGCGTGGGCGCCATCGATAACCGTCATGATCCCCGCAGCCCGTGCTCGGCGACAAACCTCGGCGATCGGAAAGGTGACCGCGGTCGGCGACGTGATGTGGCTGAGAAAAATCACTTTCGTCTGTCCCGTGACGCCGGCCCACAGCTGCTCGACCATCGCCTCGGGGGTGGTCATGGGCAGGGCGATCGGCTGGTTGATGTAGCTGGCGCCCCGCTCGCGGCACAGAAAGCGCCACGTCCGGTCGGCGGCGCCATACTCGTGATTGGTCGCGAGCACCTCATCACCAGGGCCGAGCGCGAGCGAGCGAGCGACGATGTTGATGCCGAACGTCGCATTCGGCACGAACACAAGATCGTTGGCCCCAGCGCCGACATAGGCCGCCAGCTGTGCGCGGGCCTCGGCGAGCAGCTGCCGGATGCGGCGCCCGAGGAACTCGACCGGCTGCGCCTCGAGCTCGCGCTGCCAGCGTTGGTAGGTGTCGAACACCGGGCGTGGGCAAGCGCCGAAGCTCCCGTGGTTGAGAAACGATATCTCTGGCTGAAGCAGAAACTGCGCGGCGAGCTCCGGTAGCGGGAGAGTGAGAGGTGTTGTCATGCGACCTCTGGCTAGATTGCGGTTGGCAGTCGTCGTCCGGCAGTCATGGCGGCTAGCTGCCAACTCCTAGCTGCCGACTGCTATGAGCAAAGTTACAACGCGCTCAAGCGTATCCGAGCGAAGCGCGCCCTCTAGCGCTAGGCTTTCTTCCGCGCCTTCTTGAGCGTGAGACTTCGGCGCGATTGTACCACACTCGCCCTGAATCGCCACAATGAACGTACTCTTGGTAGTGATGACTATCGTGGTAGGGCGCCCTGCTTGTATGTTTCGGTCAGTCGCGGTAGTAGTCCGCCAGCGCGCTGAACGCGGCCTTGGGCTCCCAACGCATGTCGGGGTAGGTATCGCCGAACCGATCTTCGTACACTTTCACGATGCCGTACGACGCCATGTCCAGGTCTTCACGCGGGTCTCTGCGGTGGGGCAGCTGGTACAGGACGAAGGTGAACACGAATACGCTGTCGACGCCTGCCTGATTGAAGATCTCCAGCAGCTCACGCACGTATGTCGCCTGTTCGTCTTCATCGCGGATGTAGTCGCCGTCCAACCGAAGCGCTCTGACGGCGTCCTTATCCCACTCGACGATCTCCCCGCCACGAGCGCCTTTGTCGGCCGCGCCCGTGTAGGTGGCCGAACCGAACTCGGTGATCGCTACCGGTTTACCCCGCGCGACAAGCGAACGCATGCCGGCGGCGAAGATGTCGGCGACCTCGATCGATCGATAGTTGTCGACCGAGATGATGTCAAACGGCGTCCAGTCAACGCCTTCGAACGGTATCGAGGCATACGTGATCCTCCCGCCGAACCGCTCGCGGGCAACCGCCACCGCCTTGCCGAGAAAGTCGTTGACCAGCGCAGGCATCTCCGCGATCAGCGCGCGTAGGCGCTGGCGGTCAGCCAGCAGTTCCATCCGGTCGCCAAGCGTATCGCCGGGCAGAAACCCCTTGTTCAACAGGCTTATCTCGGCGCCTACTACAAGTACTACCTCGGCTCCCTGCCGGCGTAGCTGCTCGGCGCGCGCGGCACAGTCGGCCAGCAGGTCGAGCATTTTCTCAGGCGTCAGGTCGCAGGTGAATGGCGAGAACCAGACCTCCAGGCCAGCCTCGACGGCGATGCGGGCCGTGATTTCAAGCCGCTCAGGATCGCCGCCGGTGACGCGTACCGCATTGCAATGCAGATCATCGCGGATGATATGCAGCTCGCGCCTGACGACCTCGATGTCGAAGGGGTCGCGGCTGCTCACTCCCATGCACATTAAGCTAAGGCAATTCGGTCACGGCCAAGAGTAACTGATAGGTGTTGGGATGCTTCTTCCGCGGATTCATGCGACAGCCCTTCGCCAGGCAGCGCGCGATCGTCTCGAGCGTCTCGCGGGTGCGCATTTGACTCCACAGGCCGGTTGCCAGTTGCAGCGCATACTTCTGAACCGTCTGCGCCGCTTTCGCCAAGCTCCGATCTGGATAGTCCCACAGAGAGAGCAACCAAGTCCAATGCGATATCACCATCGCCAACAGCTTGGCATACACATCACAGATCACCCGCTCGGGCTTGCCGCTGCGCGACTCGTCAATGCGCCCGTGGCTCTTCCAGAGTTTGAAGAGCAGTTCAATCTGCCAGCGCGCCCGCGCGACCACCAGCACGGCAGAGAGCGGCAGCCGCGACGAAGGCGCATTGGTGATGAAGATCGTCCAGTCGGCCAGCGCCAAGGTGCGCGCACTGACCGCTTGCCCCCGCCTGCTCGCCTCGGCTCGCAACCGTCGGCGGCGCTGGTCAGCCACTTCTTGGGGCACACGCATCGCAAGCAGTCGGGCCGGCAATCGCTGCTGCACGCCCAGTGTGACCTCCAGATCGACCGAGGCAGCTTGGGTGGTCAGCAAGGCCGCCAGGTCGTCCCAGCGTGTGCCATCGGCATCAAAAACGGTCGTCTGCGCCTGCAAGCGCGACAGAAAGAAGCCGCCTTGTGCATCAATCTGGTGCAGCCGCTCCAGACGGAAGAAGCCCAGATCAGCCAGATACAGCGACTCTTTGGGCAAGCTGGTGACCGGATGTGCGGCGCGGCTATCATGGGAGCGCCCGTCGTGCAAGCTCAAGCCCGCCAGCCGACCGGTGGTCAGATCCAGGCGCAACGTGAGTTTGATGGCCGCCTCGCCCTGCTCACTGGCGCTGCCGCAGCCGTGCCAAAGCTCACGCAAGGCTGTAGGCAAGACGATAATCGTGCTGTCCTCGATATACACGCCGGTGAACTGCTCCAGGATCGGGATCGCCATCGGGTCGGCAGCCAGCACCCGCTGGATGGCGGCGGCGAGCACGTGCTCCAAGAAGGTGGCCGCGGCGGGAGTGAAACGCTGGGTCAAGCCAGAGGGCGTAATGTCGACGTCCAAGGCCGCGGCGGTCTGGGTCAATTGATCCAAGCTGGCATCGGGATCGGCCAGATAGGTAAAGACCAGTGTCTGGACAAAGATGGCGCCATTGAGTTTGGAGTCGCGCTGGACGAACTGGGTTTCACGGGCGAGCCGCTGGGCAACAGTGATCAGGATATCTTGCATGGCGGCAGCCACTTGCTCTATGATCGGCATCGGAAGGCTCCTGTGGCTCATGAGGATCGATACACCCGCATGATGCCACAGGAGCTTTCCGCATGCTCGTTAACTTAATGTGCATGGGGTCGCGGCTGCTCACTCCCTTGTTGATGAAGCCGGTGTCGTAGCTGATACCTTTGGCTCGCATACGTCGTGCCTTTCTTGCTCCGGCTTGGGTGTGGGCCGCGTATCAGCGTGCCGGCGAGAGATCTCCTAACTTGCGGTAATGGCGATGTGATGTCTCACATTGGCAGTGGCAGCGCCACCGGCTGACCGCCCGCCTCGGCCGAACGGCGGATCGCCAGAATGAGTTCCTGATCGAGCCGGCCCTGGAGCGCACCATAGCTCGGCGGCGTGTTCGTGCGCACGGCCGCGACCAGGCTCATGATGCAGCCGGCCACGCCGATCTCGTCGTCGTGCCATTGCGGCGTGACGCCGGGCGCGGCCCGCAGAAACGGGTTGTCCCAACGGACGATTGGTATGTCTGGGTCGCCGGTGTGAGCGATCATCGCCGCCAGCGCGCCGCCGTCCACGCGCTCCCAGTGCCGCTCGACGGTGATGAAGCGCGGCGCCTCGCCGCCTGGGGCCAGGAGCGACAGCCGCTCCTGTACGTCCAGACCCACGCCGACGGTGACGCCCATGCCCTTCTCGGCCAGGAAGCGGCTGCTGCGCCACCAGCGCAGTGGCGAGTCGTAGCCGACGTTCGTCCAGTGGAAGATCCCCAGTCGCCCACCCTCGAACGTGATGATTCCGTGCTCCTGGGTCTCGTCGCGCGCCTCGTGGTTGTTGGCCAGGCGCGAGTAGTACGGCGCGAGCCGGTAGCGCTCCACTGCGCCGGTCACGCTGATCGGCCGGGCGTCGAAGCCCAGGTAGCTGCGCATCACACTGATGCCGTGATAGCCGTGCCCGGCGAAGTCGTTGAACGAGCTATAGACTGTGCCGAATAGACCGGAGCGGATCAGCGCCAGCTTGAGCTGCTCGAGCGGCCGGCGGTGGAACTGCTCGGCCACCTCGACCAAGCGCGCGCGGGCGCTCGCGGCGGCGATGATCGCGTCGGCCTCGCGCAGATCGTGGGCGATCGGCGTCTCGACCAGCACATGCAGCCCGTGCGCGATCGCCATCAGGCCAACCTGCCCGTTCGCGCCATAGTTCACGCTCACGACGCCGATCTGTGGGGCCGTCTCGCGGATCAGCCGCTGGAGATCGGTGTAGGCCGGCACGCCGAGGCTGGCGCCCAGCCGCTGCGCGCTGGCGTCGCTGCGGCCCCATACCGCCACAAGCTCGACATCGGGCAGCGCCTTGAGGATCGGGCCATACATGCCGAGCGAGCGCCGCGATGTGCCGATGATCGCGACGCGGGTTGGTTCTGGTTGGGTCATATGCATGTTCCTTGGGCGTTGATACGGGACGCACGAGTATACCACATCCTGCCCAAGCGCTAATGAAGGTTAAGAAATAGATTCGGTATATCGCTCGCCGCCGCGCTGAAGCGCTTGGCTACGTTTTACAAAGCCCGCCTACGCGGGCTGGGATACCGGATTTGAAAGATGATCTTCAAAAGCGTGGCGCATGATTCGGCGCGGCGGGCGCGATTGAAATCGCATCAAGCGGGCGTCCCACCGATTGTCCACCTGCGTGGGCGGGAGTCCGTTCTCGTCCACGCAGGTGGACGAGCAGCCGCAGGCTCCAATCGGGGCGATTTCAATCGCGCCGCAAAACGTACGCCACACCGATTCACTTCTGGTATGATGGAGCCACTGCCTGATGATGGCGATCTGCCCCGACGTAGCCTGATAGCCAAGGAGCATGCCCATGTCACAGCTTCTGTATGGGGTCGCGTACTACGACGAATACATGCCCTCCGACCGGCTGCACCAGGATGTCGAGCTGATGCAGGCGGCAGGCATCAACGTCGTGCGGATCGCTGAGTCCACCTGGAGCACCCACGAACCGCAGCCTGGCGTATTCGACTTCGCCTCGGTCGATCGGGTGCTCGATGCCATGCACCACGCCGGGATCCGCGTGATCGTCGGGACACCTACATATGCCGTCCCGACCTGGCTGGCCCGCGCGCACCCGGAGGTGTTGGTAGTCACCCCGCAGGGGCCACGCCCGTACGGCGCGCGCCAAAACATGGACATCACCAGCCCGGCCTACCGGTTCTACGCTGAGCGGATCATCCGCCAGCTGATCGGGCACGTGTGCGACCACCCCGCAGTGATCGGATACCAGGCCGACAATGAGACCAAGCACTACCATACGTCCGGCCCGAATGTCCAGCTCCTGTTCGTGAAGTATGTGCACGACATCTTCGGCAGCTTGGACGACCTCAACGCGCGTTTTGGGCTTGACTACTGGAGCAACCGCATCAACAGCTGGGAGGACTTCCCATCAGCGGTCGGGACGATCAACGCCAGCCTGGGCGCCGAATTCGCCAAGTTTCAGCGGCGACTGGTCACCGAGTTTCTTGCTTGGCAGGTGGCGATCATCAACGAGTACAAGCGTCCCGGCCAGTTCGTGATGCAGAACTTCGACCTGGAGTGGCGCGGCTACTCCTATGGTGTCCAGCCGGACGTCGACCACTTCGCGGCTGCGGCGGCGTTCGATATCGCCGGGATCGATATCTACCACCCATCCCAGCACGACCTGACCGGGATCGAGATCGCGTTTGGCGGCGACCTCGCGCGCTCGCTGAAGCGTGCGAGCTACCAGGTGGTCGAGACTCAGGCGCAGGGCTTCGCGCACTGGGTGCCCTTTCCCGGCCAGCTGCGCCTACAGGCCTTCAGCCACCTGGCCTCCGGCGCCAATATGGTGGCATACTGGCACTGGCACTCGATCCACAACTCGTTCGAGACCTACTGGAAGGGTCTGCTCAGCCACGACTTCGCGCCCAACCCGGTGTACGAGGAGGCGCGGATGATCGGCGCCGACTTCGCGCGTCTATCGGCGCACCTGAGCAATCTTCGCAAGCCCAACAAGGTCGCTATGCTGGTGAGCAACGAGGCGCTCACAGGCATCGAGCAGTTCCGGATGCTCAGCTTCAAGCGGCCGTACAATGATGTGGTGCGGCTGATGTACGACCAGCTGTACCGAATGAACGTCGCGTGCGACATCGTCGGCCCGTCGAGCGAGCACCTTGAGGACTACACGCTCTTGATCATCCCGGCGCTGTATGCTGCCCCTGACAGTCTGCTGGAGCAGCTGAACGCGTTCGTGCGCGATGGCGGGCATGCTGTCTACACCTTCAAGAGCGGGTTTGCCGACGAGTACCTGAAGGTGCGCGCGGTGCCGCAACCCGGCATTATCAGCGAGGCGTGCGGCGTCTCCTATAGCCTGTTCGTGGAGCCAAAGCAGGTCGCGCTGAGGGGCGACCCGTTCGGCGTAGGCGCCGAGCACAACTCGGTCGAGGCGTGGATCGAGCTGCTGACGCCAACCACGGCCGAGGCGCTGGCGTCCTACGATCACCCACACTGGGGACGGTACGCGGCGATCACCAGAAATCGGTATGGCGCCGGCACGGCGACCTACATCGGCTGCATGACCAGCGCAGCGATCATGGCGCGGGTGCTGGAGCAGGCGGTGAGGAATGCCGGTCTCTGGGGAGCCGACCAAGAATTGTCCTTCCCCCTGATCACCCGCTGGGGCATCAACGACGCGGGGAAGTCGGTGCATTACTACTTCAACTACTGTGATGATCCCCAGTCGTTCAGGTACCCGCACGAAGACGGAACCGAGCTGCTCAGCGACGCGCTGATACGACAAGACGACGTGCGGGCGATCGATCCCTGGGGTGTGGTGATCGTCGAGGAGGAGTAGCAGGCTGCAAAGGGGCACGTGGCCCAGCAAGCCACCCATGGTGTGGGCGAGCAACCACACGGGCGAACTGGCGATCGAAGCTCAGCAAGAAGGCGTATAATAGGCGCGTACTGCCCTTTTAGCTCACCGCCTTCGAGCTTCCATGACGATGAAGAGGTTGAAACCAATGCACGCCTCCAGCATCTCCACAGCGCGGCTGCAGCGCATCACGGCTCTGTTCCAAACCTACCTGGACGACAAAAAGCTCGCGGGGATGACCGCGCTGGTCTCCCACCGCGGCCAGATTGTCTACAAAAGCTGTCTGGGTATGATGGATCTCGAATCCTCCAAACCTATGCAGTTCGACACGATCTTTCGGATCGCCTCGATGACCAAGCCAATCACCAGCATCGCGGCCATGCTGCTCTATGAAGAGGGCGCGTTCCATCTGAATACGCCCGTCAGCCGGTTCATCCCGGCGTTCAAGGATGTCGAGGTGTTTGCAGGCGAGACCGACGATGGCCTGCAACTCGAAAAGCTGACTCGCCCCCTGACCATGCGCCACCTGTTCACCCACACCGCCGGCCTGAGCTACGGCTGGGATCCTAATCACCCGGTCGACAAGCTGTATCAGCAAATGTCCGAGTTTGGCCCGCGCCGCGACCCGAACGCTACCTTGAAAGACACTGTGTTGGCTTTGACCAGGCTGCCGCTGCACTTTCAGCCGGGCACGCGCTGGAAATACAGCCTGAGCATCGACGTGATCGGCCATATCGTGGAGATTATCTCCGGCCAATCGCTGGATCGCTTCTTCGAGGAGCATATTTTCAAGCCGCTCGGCATGCCCGACACCGCCTTCTACGTCTCCACCGAAAAGATGCCGCGTCTGGCCAAAGTCTATGGGCACGTCGGCGACAGCCCGCATCTTGAACACATCCCAGTAGTCTTTACCGAGGCGCTGCCGCATCCGCCAGCCCACCTCATCGCCGGCGGCGGCCTGTTCTCGACGTTGGCGGACTACGCGCGCTTCGCCCAAATGCTGGTCAATGGCGGCACGCTCGATGGTGTCAGCCTGCTGAGCCCCACCACGGTGGCGATGATGGAAACAAACCAAGCACCTGTCGAGGCGCTCCCCTACGGCTTCTCGGAGAACGATCTATACCATGCCGGCTATGGCTACAGCATCGGCATGCGTGTGCTTATGGATGTGGCGGCCACGGGTATGGCCGGGTCGGTGGGTGAGTTTGGCTGGGATGGCGCGTTCAGCACCTATTTTTGGATCGATCGCCACGAGCAGCTGTTTGGCGTGCTGATGGTGCAGCACCAGCCGAACGCGTATTATCCGATTGCAAACGAGTTCAAGGCGCTGACCTATCAGGCACTGTGTTAGCATTACACCGAGATTTCTCTTGCCACAGAGTTCACAGAGGCCACAGAGATGAAGTATCAGAAGATCAACCTCTGTGCGCTCTGTGTGCTCTGTGGCTAAAGTCCTGTTGTAGTATTAGGCGTGTTGAGTAATGTAGCCCGCGCAAGTTGATGATTCCGCTCATGGTGTGGTGGCCGGCGCCGGCTGTGTCTCGCTGTGGCGGATGTCGCTGCGACCAAGATACCGTGTGAGGATGATCAGCAGCAACACCAGAGCGTAGTTCACCCCAAGGGCTACCTGCAAACCCGCCATCCCAGCGACGACCCCCGTCCACAACGGCGGTACCAGCGAGCCAAGGGTCAGCGCCACATTGAGCGTGCCGGTTACGATGCCTGTCTGTGCGGGATATCGGCGGGCGCCGTCGGCGAGCGCGGTCGGAAACAGGCCCGAGAAGCTTAGCCCGGTGAGGAAGACGCCGGCCCCGACGATTAGTGGGTGGGTGCCCAGCACCACCAGCGGATATGTTAGGGTAATGCCGAATGCCAGGAGCAGCAGAGTCCCAGCATACCCAAGTCGCTCGGCGACGAGGGCGCAGAGAAAACGCCCGGTCGTAAGCGCCACGTAGAAGACCGAGATCATCGACACCGAAACGAAGGTTGAGAAGCCGGCTGACTCCTGCGTGAAGACCGCAATCCAAGTCAGCATACTTACCGCGACACCGTTGTAGATGAAAGCGATCAGGAACAACGCGAGGAATGGGCGCTCGCGCAGCATCCAAAAGTTCAACGACTGCACTACCCTGCCCGGCGCTTCCAGCGGCTCGGCCCGGTAGAATTGGTGACGACCAAGCCGTAAGCCAACCAGAGCAAGCCGATTCCTCCAAGCGCCCAGCGCCACAGCAGGCCATGGTCGATCAGGAAGCCAATGATCAATGGCGATGCGGCTGCGCCGATGCCATATACGCCATGCAGTAGGTTGAGAGCGCGGGCGCGTGCCGTGCGCCTGGCGTCGGCGATCATGGCGTTAATGCCGGTTGACAGCGCGCTTTGTGCCACGCTGACCAGAATGAGGCCCATAACGAAAAGCAGCCAGCGCGTCGCGCCGGCGGTCAAGGCTAAGGCTGCGGCCAAGAGAAGCGCCGCGAGCCAGACCAGCCGCCGCCGTCCGAGCACGTCAGAGCCGACGCCGGCGAGCAGCGTGCCCACGATCCCACCGGCCGCCCCGGCGGGAACGATCAGCCCGATCGCGGCCAGCGTCAAGCCGGTGGCAGAGAACTCGTTTGTGATGAACGGCATCAGCGTAGGAACCAGCACGGTAGCCGTCCCAATAAAGAGATAGCCGAGGAAGCCAAGCCCGAGCTGCTGACGCTCTATCGCGCGCCTTTCGTTCATAGAGTACCTGTTCTCTAGTATTAGAGCGTCACTTTAGCCACAGAGGCCACAGAGATCACCGAGATTGGTTGTGCTGGTATCCCTTCTCTGTGCTCTCTGTACACTCTGTGGCAAGCGAAATCACGTTGTAATATTAGGTGGTTAACCAGCGATCGAGAAACGCATACGCTTCGGCCTTTACTGCTACTGGGAGGCTATGGCCGGCTGGAAAGATGATCGCCTGGAAACGATCGGGCACGCCGGCGCGCGCATAGGCGGCAGTCGCGCTATCAGCTAGGTCGCGCACGCCGTCGATCGGGAAGATCGTATCCTCCTCCCCGGCCGTGAGAAGAAAGGCGCGCGGAGCAATATCGGCGACCAATTCGTCCATGTCGCACAACTCTAGCAGCCCTGGCACATACAGCGCCAGGTTATGGTTGATGTTGTCGCGTAGAATGGTACGAATCAGCCCGAAGCCGCATGAGGAGACGGCCGCTTTGATACGCTGGTCGCACCATGTCAACCAGAGCGCCTCTTGCCCGCCGAGCGAGTGCCCAATCGCCCCGAGCCGATCGCTACGAACGTCCGGCAGCCCGGCGAGCAAATCCAGCGCGCAGGTCAGGTCGTGCAGATACTTGGTTTGCAAGCATGTACCTGTCAGCAGGCGCCGGGTGAACTCATACCGCTCATACCCCTGACCGTCGAGGGCGCTATTCTCTATACGTTCATATTCGGGCGGGCGGCGGGCCTCGAAGCAGAGATGGTCGGGGCAGAGCACAACATAGCCGCGTCGACAGAGATCCAGCCCGTAGTGGTACATCGTATTGGCACTGAGGCCGGCAGGTTCCGACTTGCCAAGGTAATATTGGCCGGCGTGCTGATGGAGCGCCAGGATACCCGGCCATCCCTCTGGTGGCGCCGCCCCCTCAGGCCGTAGCAGCCAGGCGCCGATTCGCTCGCCGTGCTCGACAGCATATGTGACCAGCGCGCGGGTGTAGCCGCCCATGTGTACCGCGGGCTCGAACTCAGCTGCCAATAGTACACGCTCGGGGAAGCGCCCCAGACACGTCAAAATCTTCTGACGCAAGGGCGATGTACTCATGGTATTCCTCTCTAGGAGCTACGCGGTCGCTGTCCCTTCACCCCCGGCCCCCTCTCACTCGCCGGGACGAGGGGGAGATTCGGCTCTCCTTCGCCTCAGGAGAACTGTTGGAGCAAGGCCGCAGAATCAGGATCTAGATAGAGCTTGACGTGCGATACGGTGCGCAGAATGGAGGCTGGGCAATCCGGAGTGACTGGAGCTTCAAGCGCGGCGCGAACCGCGTGCGCTTTGCGGGTCTCGGGCACAACTGCTAGGACGTGTGGCTGCATCAATAGGGCCGGGATGGTCAGTGAGATAGCCTGCTCGGGCACGGCTTCTAGATTCGGAAAGTGCCCCTCGCCCACTTGCTGCTGGCGGCACGACTCTGCCAGGGTCACGATCTGGATCAGCTGATCGCTATTGAAGTCGGCCGGCGGATCGTTGAACGCCAGATGCCCATTCTCGCCGATTCCAAGCACACACGCTACCGGCTTATAAGTATTGAGCAGTTTGGTATAGCGCAGTAATTCGGCGCCGACATCCGGAGCATCGCCGGCGATACCATAAAACTCACGCGGCCGGACGATATCGATCAGGTGCTGATGCAGATAGCGGCGAAAACTCGCCGGGTGCTGCTCAGACATGCCTAGATATTCATCCATATGAAAGACGCTGACACTGCCCCAATCGACGTCGGCTCGGGAGCGCAGCGCCCGCAAAAACGCAAGCTGTGAGTTGCCCGTCGCGAGGATAACCGCCGCCTCGCCGCGCGCTGCAATCGTTTGGTTCAAGATCGTCGCGAGGTCATCCGCGGCCGCGGCGCCCAAGGCGTTATTGGAGCTGTAGATAGTGGCCTGCGCGCGGTCATACCGCGCCGTTCGGGTCATGTTTTCGTTGGTCGAGCTCATCGTGCAGATCCTGCTCTACAGCATTTGTCAGAATGATTGAACCATTATGACAGATGCGCTAGATGGAGGCCGGAAGGTGGCGCTTAGCGTCGTATGTACGCCCAATGACCTCCGATCATCGTTCGCCAGCATGTGAAGTCTTCCTCGAAGATCGCGATATCGGCATCCTTTCCAGGTTCCAGGCTACCCTTGCGGCTGTCGAAGCCGATCACGCGCGCCGGCGTCAGGCTCGCCATCCGAACCGCCTCAACCAGCGGGATCTCTACCACATCGGTCAGGACACGCACCATCCGGTTCAGCAACGTCGTGCTGCCCGCGAACGCGGTGCGATCCAACAGCATGCCGACGCCATCGTGAACCTCGTACTCCATCCCACCCATCCGAAAGCGCGCGCCCTCGGGCAGCCCGGCGCCACTCGTCGCATCGGAGATCGCGCACAGCCGATCCGCGCCGAGACACTTGTAGGCCAGCTTCATCAGCGTAGGCGGTAGGTGCTTATTGTCCGCGATCATCTCTGCTGTCAGATTATCAAAGACCAGCGTCGCCTCCAGCAGACCTGGCACGCGCCAGGGGCCATCGCGTGTCGTGCTGGATTGCCCACTCCAAATATGGACGCAGTGGCGGAGACCGAGCAGCATCGCCGCGTACACCTCCGCGTCGCGGGCGGAGCTGTGTCCCGCGGCTGGCACGACGCCCAGCTTCGCGAGCCGGGTGGTGAGCTCCAATGCGCCTGGCAGCTCAGGAGCATAGGTCATCATCCGCATGATGTCATGGTGCTCCAGCAGCAGGTTCGCGGTGCCATCGTCAGGATTCCGGATATGCGCGGCGTCCTGCGCCCCCTTTTGCGCGAGGCTAAAGTAAGGCCCTTCCAGGTGGACGCCCAGCACCAGCGATCCTGGGTGTGGCGCGCCCATCCACACGCGGCTGAACGCCAGGCACTCCACTAGGTCGGGAATAGGCGCCGTCGCAAGCGTGGCCAATAGCGATGTAATACCGCAAGACGCCGTCTCCTCGGTGATCGCGGCGAATGCTTGCGGCGTCGGCTGATTGAAGGTATAGCCAAGCGCGCCATGGATATGGATATCGATCAGGCCCGGCGCGATGTAGCGCCCATCGACCGCGATGGATTCCACCCCGCTGCCGACGGAGTCACGATCGACAATCGCGACAATCTTGCCGCCTTCCACGATGACCGTTTTGTCGACCGCGAGATGCTGAGGGAGGAGCACACGGCCACCAGTGAGCGCGAAGCGCCCGCGGGGCTGTTGGATGTGCGCTCCGTTCATAGTAGGATGTTTCGTTCAATGAACAGATGATTCTTGACAGCGGCCGACCAAACACCGGTAGATCAGCTAGAAGCTCTCGGCCACGACCGTTTCATCGTCGGCGACCCGGAGCAGTGCATTGCGAAGATCAAGCGCTTCCAAGAAACTTTCGGCGTCGATCACCTGATCTGCCAGACGTGCCAAGCGCTGGTTGCGCCGCCCTCATTGCCGGCGGCAACAACAGTACATGAACCGCTGCGCCGTACCAAATGGTGTGTGATGGATTTCGCCGACGCTCTCGACGAGCGCAAAGTCGTGGCCGAGCTCGTGGTGCAAACCGTCTGGGCTATACCGCATGACGTCGAGGCCACTGCACTGCTGCGGCCCGTCGGGAGCAAACGTGGCGATAATCACATGCCCGCCGGGCCGAACCGCATCACGCACGCGGTCAATGTAGCGTTGCCGATCGGTTGGCTGGGTGAGGAAATGGAAGACCGCACGGTCATGCCAGACATCAAACATATGGTGAGGCAAGGCGGCCTGTGTAATATCGGCCTCCATCCAGCATACGGTGTCGGCGCGAGCGCCAAGACGCTCGCGTGCCACCTGGAGGGCTGTGGCAGAGATGTCCACAACGGTAATCGATTGAATACCGGCGGCCAGGAGATCGTCGACGAGAGTTGATGCGCCACCGCCGACGTCAATAAGGTGGCCTGTTGGTGGCATGCCGGTGCGCTGTATCAACTGCAGGGAACAGGATAAGTGTTCCTGATGCCAACTTACTTGCGTCGGCGTCTTGGTTGCGTAGACCTGCTCCCAATGCGCTTTGGCGTCCAAGGCATTCCTGCTTTCTGAATCTGTTCGCCGAAGATCATACCACGAATTGCATGTGATTCGGTAATCGCATGCCGTTCGCGTTTGCCTTCTCCGCATATGTCAGGGTGTTCGCGGCAAGACAAGCGTGAGCGGTTTGTTTTCGACCGGCGGCAAGCAGAAGCCGGTGCTGCTGCATGCCATATACGTGATCCGCACAGTGATCGGCGCCGGTTCGCCGCCGATCGCAAGCGCGATCGGCAGCCGTAACGTGACCGGGCCATCCGGGTAGATCGGAAAAGCAGTGCCGAGAGCCGCGAATCGGTCGAGAATCACCGGCTGACTCGCGGTGAGCTGACCAATGCTCTGGATCTGGGCCTGTGCCGGCAGCTCCAACAACGTCGGCCGCCCAGCGCCATGAATCCCGTCTCGTGGCAGCTCGTTGCTATACACATGCACATGGGCGTCGAGGGGGGTGTAAGTGCCCGCAAGGATGGTGGTTCCATTGCCATCCTGCTCCAGCGCGAGATCAACCCGTACGCCGTTTTCGGTAAAGTCTGCTAACGACTGGCGGTTGGTAAAGGGTGGTTGCGGCAGATACCCTATTCGCGCCTGGTATGCTACCGACCAAGCGCGAATGGCGATGAATATCGCGATGCCCAACAACACAGCGATGATCAGGCGTGTGCGTGTTGCGGCCTTCATATAGCGTACCTGTGTCCTGGCGTACTCACTATCAGTTCGATCCCGCCCATTGCTTCAGCAAGGTCAGGATCTCGTCCGCCGTCGCGGTGCGCGCGTTGGCTAGCTCGCCTCCTGCCGTTGACGAAATGGTTTGTCCATTCGGATCCAGAATGACTACCGCCGGGATGCCCTTCGCGATCGGGTCGCCGTAGCGCTTGGCAATATCGAGGTTGTTGTCCCACTGCCCCACATCGATGTGGACGACATGGTAATGCTCGTCCAGAAAGGGCTTGACCTGCGGATCGTCGAACAGCTGGGACAAGACCTGACAATCCGGGCACCAGTCCGCGCCAAAATCCAGCAGGACGCGCCTGTGATCGGCCCTGGCCTGCGTGAGCGCCTGCGCGATCGCATCGTTCGCGTTCGCGCGTGGGTCATAGATCGCGCGCGACGCTGGGGCCGCCTTGCCTTCCTGGAAGCTCTCGCTGGTCTGTCGCAGGATGGCGCGATTGGCGTCGGCTTTGGACTCCACCGTCCAGGCCAGAACCTCGTAATAGTTCTGCGCGCCCTCCACACAGGTCAGCACGTACATGACCTTTATGTTCTTGCTGGTGCCGTGGATCTCATACTGGAGTGCGGAACGATTATGGATGGTCACCGCGCGCGCCGCCGACACCGTGGGTGTGTCGAGGCGGGACTTCAAACGAGCCGCAATTCGCTGGCTATAGCCGGCGAGATCCATATCGGTCACATCCCCTTTGCTGGTGGTCAGGACGATCAGGTATTGTTCCTGCCGCGGGTCGCCGACCTGTAGCTGCGCGCTGGTGTTTAACGTGGTCAAGGTGCGCCACGTTCCTGGCACGGTCACGCTGCTCTGACCGTCTGTGGCCGTGATGACGGTTGGGGCGACTTTTGAGCCTAAGAGCGACAGCACACCAATCACAACGATGGCACAGAATGCGAGTGTGCCAAGCCCGGCAACCACCAGGACGGCAATTAGCCAGCGCGGAAACGTGCGCCGTGGCGGAGTCTGCGGAATGGGCGAAGATGTCATAGCTGTTGTATCTCCAAACGCACAACGAAGCGGCCGGATGACCATACGATAGAGAGTATACGCGGGCTGACGCGCACGACACGATCACAAATTGCTATCGATAGTGTATCACAGCCGCAACAGCACATTGGAACTGCCAGCAGGCCGGCACATCAGCTCTCTGATGCTCTGTGGCGATTGTGAACAGAGCGATCACACTTTGCTCGCATCCTGGATCGGACAGGGTACTGCACCTCTGATATACTCGGCCTGATGTGCGCCACATCTAGGGCATCCGGCCCGGCAGGGCGCATGCGGTGGCGGCCAAGCTGCCACGCCAGGGCGCGGCGTCGCTTTCGCTTTACCCACTGCCCGTGAGTCATCCGCAGGTAGCGGCGCCAGCGCTGGCGCATGCGCTCTGCGTCCTAATTGTAGCGAAATGAGAGAATATAGTGATCCGTATATCTCGACCGACGTTGCCTTCGGGTGGACGCCTTGTGTTGGGTTTTGCGCTCCTGGCCGGCCTGATCGGAGCCCTGCTGATCCTCGAGCATGGCCCCACTGAGCTGCAGATCCTGCTGATGGTACCCATTATCGGGGCGGCGCTGTTCTACCCGCGCCACGTCTACCTCCCCATGCTCGCGTTCGGCATTTGCGCCTCGGCTTGGGTCATCCTTGCTCTCAGTACCAACCCGCATGCGTCGTTCAAGACGCTGACCATGCTTGCGGCGACAACCGTGCTGATCTCCGAAGTCGTACACTGGCTCATGCAGGCGCGGATGCGCGCTGCATCCGCGCTGCGGGCCAGCGACGCGCGCTACCGGCAGATGTTCGAGCACAACCAGGCGATCAAGCTGGTGATCGACAGCGCGACTGGTGTGATTGTGGATGCCAACGCGGCCGCATGCGCCTTCTACGGCTACAGCCGTGAGGAGCTGACGTCAAAACATATTGCCGATGTCAACGTGCTCGATCGCACGCAGATCGCCGCAGCGATGGAGCAGGTGCGAATCGGCCGGCAATCGGCGTTCATCTTCCGCCACCGCTGCGCCTCCGGCGCGATTCGCGATGTCGAGGTTCACTCCGGCCCGATCGACATCGACGGTCGTCCAATGCTGTTCAGTATCGTTCATGATATCACCGAACGCGTGCGTGCCGAGCGGCGCGGCGCGGCATTCGTGGCGCTCGGCCAGAAGTTGAGCGCAGCCGCCACGCCCGAGGCCGCCGCCCGGATCATCGCTGCGGTCGCCGATGAGCTGCTCGGCTGGGATGCCTGCCTGATCGAGCTCTATTCGGCCCATGGCGACACGACCACCGCAATCCTGCTGGTCGACACGATCGATGGGCAGCGGGTCGATGTGCCACCGCTCAGCTCTGATCCCGCGCCCAGCAACATCACCCGGCGCGTCATGGCCGAGGGTGGGCTGCTGCTCTTCAACGACGAGCTCTCGTCAAACTGCTGGGATCTCGACATGTTCGGCGATACCGAGCGGCCATCCGCGACGCTCATGTTCGTGCCGATCCGCAGCGGCGACACCCCGATCGGTGTCATGTCGATCCAGAGCTACACGCAGCATGCCTATAGCGACGCCGAGCTCGCCACCCTCCAGGCGCTCGCCGACCACTGCGGCGGCGCGCTGGAGCGCACCCGCGCCGAGGCGCTGTTGCGCGAAAACGAAGCGCGCTATCGCGCGGTCTCCGAGCTAACATCCGACTATTACTATTCCCTGCTGGTCACTCCCGATGGCCAGCTGCCACCCGAGTGGGTGGCGGGGGCGTTTAGCCGTATCACTGGTTACACGCAGGAGGAGTTCGAGGCACGCGGCGGCTGGCGGGCAATCGTGCATCCCGACGATCTGCCGATCTCCGATCGGCGAGCCCAGCGGGTGTTATCAGGGCGGACGGACGTATCTGAATTGCGGATCACCACCAAGCTAGGCGAGACGCGCTGGCTGCGCGCATATACCCGCCCCGAATGGAGTGCTGCGGCCGGGCGGGTTGTGCGAGTGTTCGGCGCGATCCAGGATATCACCGAACGACGCCGGGCCGAAGAGTCCCTGCTGCACCGGCAAAAGCTCGAAAGCCTGGGGATATTGGCGGGCGGGATCGCCCACGATTTCAACAACTTGCTCGCCGCCATCATCGGCAACGCCGAGTTGGCGCTCAACGACATCCCGCTAGAGAACCCCGCAACTGAATCGATCGGCCACGTCCAGGCCGCCGCGCGCCGCGCCGCCGACCTGACGCGCCAGATGCTTGCCTACGCCGGGAAAGGACGCTTTGTCCTTCAGCACCTGAATCTCAACGCCGTGATCGCAGAGATGGCGACTCTGCTGCAGACGTCGATCGCGAAAAATGTCGCCGTGCAATATCGGCTGGCAGAGCGCTTGCCGGCCATCGAAGCCGATACGTCTCAGATCAGCCAGGTTGTGTTGAACCTGATCGTCAACGCGGCCGAGGCGATCGGTGCAGCTGCGGGCACGATTACCATCACCACCGGCGTGCGGTCGGTCGAGAGTGCTGATCTGGCCGGGTGGATGTGTGACGAGGAGTTGACAGCAGGTAAGTATGTCCTGCTCGAGATCGCCGACACCGGCTGCGGGATGGACGCTGCGACACGGATGCGGATCTTCGAGCCCTTCTTCAGCACTAAGTTCACCGGGCGCGGCCTGGGGCTGGCCGCAGTGCTCGGGATTGTGCGCAGCCACGCCGGCGCTCTGCATGTGAAAAGCCAGGTTGGGGGTGGAACCACGTTCAGCATCCTCCTGCCCGCGATCGAGTGCCAAGACGACCCGCGAACCGAAGATCCCCAGCGCCCAATTGTTCCACTGCACGCATCGCCTGCTGGTTCGCGCCTCGGCAGAATCCTGGTCGTCGACGACGAGCCAAGCGTACGCGCGGTAATGGTGCGCATGCTCGAGCGGCTGGGCTTCAGCGTCCTGGAAGCGAGCGATGGGCGCGCTGGGGTGGAGGCCTTTCAGGTCAACGCCGATACGATCGCCTGTGTGCTGCTCGACCTGACGATGCCGGATCTGAGCGGCCAGCAGGCTCTGAGCGCTATCCGCCAGATCCGGCTGGATACGCGGGTGGTGCTCATGAGCGGCTATGACGAGCAGGAACTAAGCGCGTACTTCGGGCAGGGCGTCGCAGGCTTCCTGCACAAACCCTTTACGCTCGCCGATCTGCGCCAAAAGCTGCAGCAGGTGTTCGAGTGAAAGGGTAGATGGGAAAACGTACCGAGCAAGCCTCTCAGGCGACACGAACGTTCTCACTTAGCAGGAAGGAGCATATTGTTGAAGTTGCGTTTTATTCCGGCACTCTTATACGCGATGACCGGGATGGCAGGCCCTTTCGGCGTACCCTTCCCGATCCCAGATCGGTTAATCTACGATAGTCGTTAGTGCATCCTGGAGCGACCGTTTTGACCCTGATCATCCTAGCCATCGCCTGGCTACTCGGCATCCTGGCCGCCGATCTGTTCAGCCTGCCGCTGCTGCCGCTAGCCATCACTGCGGTGCTCAGCGTGCTGGTCGCTGCTGTCGCTGGGCGTGTCCCGCGAGCGCGGTTGGCGGCGCTGACGCTGTGCTGCGCGGCACTCGGCGGGGCGCGCCTCGATATAGCGCAGGTGCCAGTCACACCGCGCAGCGTCCGGCTGCTAAATGACCAGGGCGATCTACTGCTCCAAGGCGTGGTCGTTGACGACCCCAAGCGCGCCGAGGATGGCCAGAGCGCGTTGGTTGCGGCTGAGCGAGTCGCGGTTGGCGGCAAAACTCGGCCAGCCGAAGGGCTGGTGCTGGTCAAGCTGCCGGCCTACCCCGAGCGGCGCTATGGCGATCGCTTGCAGCTGACTGGGGAGCTAACGACGCCGGGCGAGGCCGAGCGGCCGGGTGAGTTCGACTACCGCCAATACCTGGTTCGCAAGCGCATCTTCTCGCTGATGGAGCCGAAGGCCGTGCGCCTGATCGGGCAGGGCAATGGCAACCCGCTCTGGTCGGGGCTGCTGGCGCTGCGCGACCGCGCGCGGCGGGTGCTGCTGCGCGAGCTGCCCGAGCCGCAGGCATCGCTGGCGGTCGGCATTTTGCTAGGCCTCCAGTCCTCGATCCCCGACGACGTCTCGGCCACCTTCTCGGCTACGGGAACCTCGCACATTTTAGTTATTTCTGGATGGAATATTTCGATCATCGCAGCAGCGTTATACACTGCGGCAGAGGGGTTGCGCCTCTCCAAACGTAAAGTGTTTTGGGCGATTTTGGTCACCATCTGGCTCTACACCCTGTTTGTCGGCGCGACGCCGACCGTGATCCGCGCCGCGGTCATGGGCACGATCGTGGTGGTCGGGCAGCGTCTGGAGCGCCGCGCGCACGCTTGGACGACGATCTTCGCGGCGTGCTGGGCGATGACATTGTGGGATCCGCAGACGCTCTGGGATCTGGGCTTTCAGCTCAGCGCCCTGGCGACTGCCTCGCTATTCGCCTACGGCAAAGGCACCGAAGCGCTCTTGCTGAAGACCCCACTGCGCGTCGGCTGGCTCGACTGGGCTCGCGAGGCGCTTACCGCCACGTTAGCAGCCCAGATCCTGGCGCTGCCCTTGATTCTCTATAACTTCGGCACGTGATAGAGTCTTCCCACACGGGGTGGGGCGGGGGAACATTAATGTTCCCCCGCCCGAAACCCTGCAATACAATGCGTGCCAGGTATTCGGTGTGAATGTACAGATACAACACCTGCTCGGTGCCCTTCTCAGCCTCCTCTAGCTTCATCTTCCCAGTGATATTGAGCGCCTCAATGACTGCGCGCCGGGTCTCGAACTCCAGGGGCTCACCGTCCTCGATTTGCTCTCGCAGCTCAGCGAACCAGTCGGTGAGTTGAGCGATTTCGTCATTGGATAGCACCTTGGCTTCAACGAGTGAGGCGTACTCATCGTAGACTGTCTGAGCACGAGCAACGCGCTCGTCCAACTCAGTCTTCTTTTTGCGCAGCAGGGCACGAGAAATGATGCCTTCGGCCTCCTGGTCGGAGAAGACCGACAACTTCCGTTCACACTCCTGGATAGTCTGCTCAGCAGCTTTCATGTGAGCGATTGCGTCAGCATTCTGCTCCATCTGTTGCTGCTGCACTCGACGCAAACCTTCAAGCTGCGCTCGTGGGTTTTCGAGCAGTTCGGTGATACACTCCCACACCTTGCCGTCGAGCAGCTTGACACGGACATACGGCATACCACACGGCCTAATCTTGTACTTCATCCGCGTCGTGCAGTAGTAGTGAGCTGTTCGGGATCGGTCAGGCCGGTTGTCCGTGCGTGCGCAGATGGAGTACGTGCATTGGCACTTCATCTGCCTGGCCATCAGATACTGATTGGTGGGTACCCGCGCCCGCTTGCTCCGTCCTTCGTCGAGCATCTCCTGCGCCTTGTAAAACGTCTTGTCGTCGATGATGCGCAACTCAGGAAAGTCTAGCCGAACCCATTCTTCCTTGGGGCGGGTGAGAGTACGGCCGTTGACATAGTGACGTTTGTTGGCATACCAAACGCCAGTATAGGCATGCTCGCGCAGGATTTTGTAGATGGTCGCGTCTGACCATTGGCGAGTGATGCGGCGGGAGCCCTGGAAGCCTTTGGCGATTGAGGGCGGCGGCACGCCTTCAGCGTCGAGCAGACGCGCGATAGCGAACACGCCTTTGCGCTTATGCACGAACAGGTTGAAGATGCGCCGCACGACCCGCGCTTCTTCCTCGACGATGACGTGATGAGTGTTACGGCGCTTGCCGTGCTTCTCATAGCCATACTTGGCGTGCTCACCGTATCCTATCCAGGCAGGTGGGTGTCCATCACCACCGAGTAGCTTGGTGCGCTTCCCGCGCTGGGTGCGCTCGACAATCACATCACGCTCGTCTTGACCGATAGCTGCCTCGATGTTGAAGATGAGCACGTCGCGAGTGCCTGGCCGGATGCGCCCGCCAAACGTGACGACGTGCAGTTCGACACCGCTTGGGAAGATTTCCTCTTCGAGGATGAACCCCGCGATGTGTTGCTTGCGTGCGAGGCGATCAGCGCGATAGATGATAACAACATCGATTTTGCGTTCGCGGATGAGCTTACGCAATCGACTTAGCTCCGGACGTTCAAGCTTCGTACCCGTGAATTCCTCGCGGAACTCGTAGGTGATGTCAAATCCTTGGCGCTCAGCGTATGTCCGCATCTCGACTATCTGGGACGTGATGATGTAATCATCATCCTTGTCTTCCGAGGTGCGCGCATAGAGCGCCGCTCTCTTGGGTCTCATATATGGCTCTCCTGTCGGTTGTCGGTCTTTGTGCCGGCACTGGATACCGGCATGAGGTGGTGGCTTCCCCGACAGGCCAGCCGGCGGTCGGCCCTTTGGCGGGCTCTGCGCACAACGCTACCACACGGGCCCCATCCATCATCAAGGGTGTTCCATCGATTTGAAAATCCCCCGAACCCTACGGGCTACCCCTTGGGGAATTCCCAAATCGACGCTGCGCGCCACTTGACGACAGAACCTTCCCCTGTGGTGAGCGAGCTTCGCGCCGCAAAAGGTGTATACGCCCGCTCGTCTGGCGTTTACGCCCTGCAAGCTGTAGCTAATCAGCAGGGAGGAAGCACACCATGGAAAAGTTCGATTTTGCGCATGTGAACTTTGCGCAACCGGAGGTGGCCGCCGGCCTCGCTCAAGCGTACCGAATCTTGCTTGAACGAGCGTACCGCAGGCAGCAGCCGACAGAAGGTGTGATGCAATGCTCAGATGCTCTGGAGAGCGTTGCAGAGAAAACGACCGACGGCCGTGTAACGGGAAGAACCGACACTGGCGAAACCGAGGAGATTGGAGAGCCTGCTGTAAAGCAGGATGGGTAGGTTGTAAGGCCCGATAGAGTGGGCGGTGAAGCCGCCTGATACTCATTGCTCGTGCGCTACCACACCGTAATGGGGGAGTGGTGTGCGAGCAATCCGCTCGCTGCTACCGGCTCCGTAAGGAGCTGGTCGCCGCGGTAAACCCAGATGGGTTCCGACTATCCCTACCGAACGAGGAAAAGCCGCGGCTGTTGTTGTGCCGGGCAGTATAGTACCAGTCATAATGGCTGTCAAATCTGTCTGCCGGTGCCCCGTGCCTGGCCCCACTGCTGGGGTACCACGAGAGCGGCGGCGCTCGGCTTGAGCCTTGACCGGCGCGCTACACTCCTTAGTCCCGCGCGGGATGGGGGAGTGCTTTTATCGCCTGCCGTATGCCCGTCCCGCTACGCTGTCCCCCACGCGCGGGATAGCCTAAGCAAAGCGCGCCAGGTCAAGGCCGCCGCAAGCAACCAAAGGGTTGAGCAACTCGTATATTAAACAGGAGATAACAATTGCGGCACACTAACAGCGAGCAAAATAGAGAAGATTCGCTCGACTTGGCTAGCGCTGGGGAAGCAGCGGAAAGAGAGGTTTACTATGTCTGATCTTCAACAGATTGCAAACATAGTACAAATCGTTTCCGGCGTTATTGCGGTTTTAGGTTTTGGTTTAGCGTTGCTCGTGTGGTTTTATCCCCAGCCGAGTTCAGCTCCATTTAAAGCTGTTTTTAAATTTCTTCGCCCTGTATTGCTGCCGGTGATTCTAGTAGCTGTGTCTTTCTGGTTGGGGACTTTGTACGTCACCTCAAGAACAAATAGTCCGCCAGCACCACCACCGGCTGCTACAACGCAAGCTGAAGCACAAACCTCTGCGCCTGTTGCGGATTCTACAGCTCCTCCTACTTCTGCACCCGCAAATCCAACCACATCGGCTCCCGTAAGTACACAAGAACAGAAGCAATTGCCAGAGGTTATATGCTCAGTAAGTGGCCGTACAGCCGTTCCCACAACTGTTCCTTGCAATCAGGGTGCACTGTCTGTTTCAATTCAAGTGATCGGCAGAACTGAGTATCCTAATTGGGAGGGAGCATTTAACGGCCTTGTTAGCCAGTTAGACGCAGAGCCTGGCGTAACAGTTGTAGATAGGGTTGAATTGTATGGCCCCCCTGGGAAATGGGACACGCTCGAAGTAGCTGGTTCCCTCACGTTGCAGGGCTCGAATAACATGACCGAGAATGTTAATCTGCTTGACGAACGTACCAGTTCAGTAATCAGTATGAGGCCTGATAACATATCACAGGAACTGCAATTAAAATTCGCACCTACGATAGTGGGCAAAGTTGTGACCATCTGTGAATTTGCAAACCCATGCTCAGGTCAGATAATGACCTTTACTTACCAACCATAAGCCGTAACTTTCTGCCCGTAGAGTTACTGCTACTCGTTGTTTCTTAATTGAAACCCTACGCCCTATACGCCCGAATAAGACCCTAATTACTCCTCGGCGACCAATTCATCGCCCTTAGTAAACTCGTGCGCCGGATACCCCTTACAGGCCCCCAGGATACAAAACAGATACTAACCACACACTTCTTCACGTTGCGACACTATCTGTCACAAACCTGTGATACACTCCACAGTTAATAACTGATGGGCTTTCGCAATAGCCAATATGAGACATTTGCGTTACCTGCACGTTGCGAGCTGTCAGCGTCAAATTAGCCACTGCCCAGCACTGTCACCGGCTCCTCAAGAGGGAGAATCAAACTATGGCTAAAACCGTACCTGCCACTAAATTCACTGAGCTGAAGGGTCTTGACCGGATCAGCCTGGTCGTCCATGATGAGCTTCATATAGTGGCTCAACTTGTCAAGACACTTTTTTCGGCAATTATCCGTTGGTTACGAGAACAAAATCATTGACAGTCAAACCAGCGGGCGCAGAGCGACACCTCTGCATCAAGCCCGGCCTGAGCTGTCCACAGCCCCAGAGAACCACATTCTTGACCGACTAGAGGCAGTCCACAGTGCAACTTGCTGTGGGCAGGTCTGCCGGGCCGCCGAAGGCGTTCAGCCCAACCTGGCCCGTCGTCAGACAGACATCCCAAAGTAATAGGTCGCTGGTGTTTGGTACGAGAGCGCCTCATGTGGACGCTTATGGTTGTATAAGCCGATATATCGCGTCAGGCTCACTCGTGCTTCGCGTGGACTACGGTAATCGTGGAGATACACCTCCTCATACTTGAGTGAGCGCCAGAAACGCTCGGTAAAGATGTTGTCGAACGCACGACCGCGTCCATCCATACTGATCTGTACCTGCCTTGCTTTCAGACGCTCGATACAAAGCGGACTGGTAAAATGACTGCCTTGATCGCTATTCCAGATGGTCGGTGTGGCGATCGTGAACGCATGATCCATCGCGTCGAGCACAAACCCAATTTCTAAGTTGTCAGAGAGCGCCCAACTGATGACATAGCGTGAATACCAGTCCAGGATCGCCACCAGATACAGCCAGCTCCCACACAGACGGATGTAGGTGATATCGATGCCCCAAATGTGATTGGGATAGGCTGCTGTCACATTCCGCAGCAGATAGGGATAGACCTGATGCTCGGGATGCTTTCGACTGAGCTTTAGGCCAGGATAGATCGCTTGTAATCCCATCTCGTGCATATATGAGCGCACGGTATTGCGAGCGAGTGGCGCAAATTCTGGGAGCAGAAGCGCGTGCAGCTTCCTCGATCCATAGAACGGACACTCGGTGAAGAGCTCGTCAATGCGATGCTTGATCGCAACTTCACGTTCTGATGGCGCGACTGGCCGATAGTAAAGATGTGTACGGCTGATGCCGAGCAGACAGGCTTGTGTTGCCAGTGCGAGCGTTTCAGCCTCCGGCTCAATCAACGCTCGTCGGGTTGCATAAGGGAGGGTGGCAGCTTTTTTTTCAGCCAGTTGATCTGGGTCGTGAGCCTCCCGATCTGAGCGTAGAGGTCTTCCAGTTCTTGAGCGTGAGTTGCTTTGAGTTCGGCCACATCGTTTTGCCGCTCAAAGACATTCGGCAGACCCTTCAGCGCTTGTGTGCGCCAATCGCGCAGCACATTCGCATGGACACCATATTCAGCGCTGAGTTGAGCGAGTGTTTTTTCTTCCTTCAGCAGTTCAAGCGCAACCTGAGCCTTGAAGGCCGAGGTGTAAACCTTTTTCATCGAGAGGCTACCTTTCAGTGGCCGTTTCGAGTGTCTGATTTTGTGTAGCCATTATATCACTGCATTTTCCGTGAAATCACCAAAGATGATGTTGGCATTGATGGTGAAATCGAGGTTGTGGTGCCCAAGCAGAATGTGAAGGGCTTCGAGACGACCGGCGGCATCATCAAAGTCCAGTCAAAGTCGGGGAGCAGCTACGTCACAGGCGATAATGAAACTTCCTTCTCGACGCCAGTGGATAAAAGCGACCTCGACTACTGGTATCACTCAAACTTCCCCGTTATTTTCATTGTCTACCATCCCAAAGACGATAAGCTGTACTGGAAGGATGTGAAATCCCACGTTCGCTCAACGCCGAACGTCTGGCAGCCACCATTCAAAGTGACTTTTAATAAGGCGACGGATGAGTTCTCTGGCGCGGCTTTTGGCACTGTCCGAGACTTGGCAAATGTTAGCCCGCCTCGGGTTTCATTTCAACAAAAGGAGCGACTGTTTACCAATCTCCTCCTCGTCAAGCGACTGCCGGGGCTCATCACGACTGCGGTCGCCAAGGTCACAGATTACCGCGCTATTCGAGATCAAGCCAAAGGCTTTATACCGCCGTTTTGTATCATTGAAGACCGGCTATATACGCTGTCCGATCTGCGCCATCAGGACTGTTCTCTTCGCGAATTTTGTGACTTGACGCGCATCAACGATGATTTGCCAGCCAACTGGATTAAAGATAACCAGCGCCGGCGAGACTACGTATTTCTGCTCAACCAACTGCTTGGTATTCACCTGCGGCGGTGCGGACTTCGGTACAATCCGCACTTTGAGCGCAACTATTTCCCTCGCCAAGACGACACGCATATGGTGTTCAAGCAAGATTGGTTCAATGTGCGAACCGGCCGCTCCGCGCCTGCGCGCATCATCGCCAAATATTACACCTACGGCATAGATAAGTTCTGGCGGCACTTGGCCGTGAATCTGTCATTTCGACAGATAGGTTCGTCGTGGTTCCTTCAGGTGAAGCCAAAATACTTCTACACGGTTGATGGAGAAATCCCATTTGATCGTGACAAGATTGGGCCGTACACGACCAAGTTAAAGGCCCGCGAGCGCAACATCCACGTGCTTAACCATCTGCTATTCTGGGCCGATGTTCTCTCGATGCGTAGCCCCGCAATCGAGATGAAGTTGGATTATCGGACGGTAATGGTCATCGAAAAGCCGCCAGTCTCGGCCACAGCTAACTTCGCTATTCCATACGACCCGGCGGTCTACGAAGAAGAGGACGACACGAGCGGTCAAGCGGATTTCTTCAGTTCACTGTACGCGCCGTCTGATGACGACGAGATGGGGGAGGATGGCCATGAGCTTGAAGATTGAATATCTGGATGAGCCGAAGCTGCAATTCGGCCACTATTTTGAGCACGAAGACACCAAAACGGGCCTTGCCGAATACGGGCCTTTTGGTAAGAATGTGCCTGGCCTCCACCCTTCAGAAATAAAACTAGGCTTCATCGGCACACGCGAGACTATCTCGGTCGCCAAGGAGTGGATTGAAGAATGCGGCTCGCCAATTGAGAGCGAGAATATCAAGCAGGAGCGGCTGAAAGTCGCTGAGGGTGGCGTCAACCTGTTTGGTGAAACGTTGGCAGAGGCCAATATCCTCACCCGGCTCGAAAAAATCCTCAACCGGGATTTCGTTGGCTTCAACCGCGACAGCACATTTGCCTCCGCATTCGTGACCAACCCCCGCTGGGAGCGAGCCATCAATCCCCGTGAACTCGATACCGTCTTGGACATCGAGGACAAAGCACAGCGGATATGGAAGCTCGTTGACCTCTTTGAGAGCGAGATTAAGAGTCTCGCCACCACGAGCCCGTCGCCAGATATCATCGTCCTCGCGCTGACGCCAGCCATCGAAGAGAAAGCTCACGCCGTTCGTCTCTCTGGCAACTTTTTTCTCAATTTCCGGCGAGCGATTAAAGCTCGCGCGATGAAATGGGATGTTCCTATCCAGCTTCTCCGACACGGCACGGCCGCAGGTAAGGGCAGCGGACTGCAAGAGAAGGCTACACGTGCGTGGAACTTTAGCACGGCCCAATACTATAAAACAGAAGGTATCCCGTGGCGCCCAATGACCTTGCAGCCGAACACCTGCTATGTCGGCATCAGCTTCTATGTTGCCCAGGACATTAATGACCGGCTAACCATGCGCTCCAGTGTAGCTCAGGCGTTTGATTATCTTGGCCAGGGGTTAGTGCTCCGAGGTGACCCGTTTGAGTGGGACGAGGAAAAGCTCGGACGCACCCCACATTTGACCCGTGAGGCCGCTCGTAAGCTCATACGGGATACGTTGAACGAGTACGTACGAGTAAACGGGTCGCCGCCGACCCGCGTGGTCATTCATAAAAAATCCGAATACTGGGGAGCCGATCACGGTATCCATAACGAGTTGGACGGGTTACACGAAGGCATAGACGAGGTGTTCTCGCGGTGCGACTTCGACTTCGTTGGCCTTCGACAGACGGGCTTCTATTTGTTTCGGGAGGGTATGTACCCACCGCTTCGCGGCACATACTTCTGCGTCGAAGACCAAGCCCACTTCCTCTACACAATGGGCTTTATCCCCTACCTGGAGACCTATCCCGGCTCATATGTGCCTGAGCCATGGCAAATAATTGATCACCACGGCGGCAGCTCCCCCAAAGAGTTGTTCAGAGAGGTGTTATCGCTCACCAAGATGAATGTCAACAACTGTTCGTTCGCTGATGGTGTGCCGATAACCCTCTCGTTTTCCTCAATGATTGGCGAAATCATGAAACACGTTCCACAGGATGGGAAAATACAGCCCAAGTATAAGTTCTACATGTGAAGCCAGTTAGCTGAACCTTCAATAGAGCGATAGGTGAGCGAGAGCGGCGGCGCTCGTTTTAGCCTTGACCCACACGCTACAAAAAAGCGTGTGCTAGGTCAAGGCCGCCGCCGCGTCGTGGAGCGTCCGAGTGCTCGGGGAGTAGACGCTTTGACACCTCAGTGGTGGGTAGGAGTTGTCCTACCCACGCTCAAGCGTCAAGGCTTACGGCCGAAAGATTGCTGCAATCCGCTTGAATAACGAACGGTCTGGGTCAAGGGTCTTGATGTACTCGGCAAGCAGTTCATCGCCCTCGGCACTGTCAAACCGGATGGTCTCCATTCGTGGATTGGCCTCGTCGTCGTAGCATACGCGGCGAAACTCTCGCAGCCGAATATCGACCACATAGTCCTTAAACTCTGGTAGCCGGGACGGGAAGGCAGAGCGTCCACTGTCTGGCACCTCAAATCGAATAGTGCCGTCCGTGCCCCATGTGTATACTGCATAACACGCGGGTAGGCTACCCCACACGACGACCATCACTTTGCCCGAATAGGCTGGATAATCGGCAGTATATTCGTCGAATACCGCGATACCCGCGTCTTCAACCAGGTATGCTGCGTCCAGATGGTCGTATCCTTGGTCGGTAAGTGTACCGACGAGTTGTTCAACCTCTTCCTCGGTCGGTTTTCTTGGATTGTTCACTTTGATTTCACCTCATTTCTGTGCCGTGATTGCAAGCTGCGCTCGCTGGCACACTCCCGTTGCTCGCACACGAGGTCAAGGATTGCCCCTACGGGGCAACTCGCCGCTTGTGATGGCCGCCTCGGCGCTCGGGGCTATTGAATACCTGCCGTCACAAGCGTCCTTGAACCGTGTGGTACCCTCAAAAAACCAGCGAGCGCCACTTATGGCAGGTTGGAAGTACGTCATCTTCCGTCTTCTTGCTCATAACCTTCTAGAGACGCTATAAGCGCCCTGGAAGCCTCAATCTTCCGGGCCGCCCTCTTCATCAACTCGGTATTTATCGTCGGTTTATGCCCCGTTCTCGTTCGTCTGAGAGGTGCTTGGGGCCGCATATCGGAAGGTGTGGTAAAGAATGAATGTTGAGAGTCCTGGCGGTAAGCCGGCGCGCACTTTCTCCAATAGAGGGGTGGGTGGGTAAGGCCGCCTCCGGCTCCCCTTGTGCTGGGCAGCGAAAGCCCCGGCACCACCACCGGGGCAAAGTCGCTAGACTGGTTGGTCTTGCGTGATAGCGGACATCGTTGCTATCATCAGGAAACCAGCTCGAAGTCGCAGCTCTAGCAAGTCTAGCCAGAGGGCCGCTCCATCGAGGCTGTCGAAACTGAGAACCTCGGGTTGCAAGCCGGGGCATGTGCGTCGGAACTCGCGACGCTTCTCATCGACCGTGTACCCGCGAAAGACGGGTAGCTCGATTTCGTTCATTGGAAATCACCTCCTTTCATCGGCGGGCTTTCGCCTGCCTACAGAGGTATGGCCACACACCAGGTCAAGGGCCGCCGTAGGCGGGCTTGAGCACCGCTCAAGCGCTCCCTTGAACGGTGTGATAAAGTGGCCGTACCGCAGGCGAAAGGCCGTTTGTAGGAAGGTCTACGGTCGGTGGTCGAGGAGGGTGGGGCCGCCGATAGGGGAGCCGGGGCGGCGGGATATATAAGCGAAAGTGTGCGCCGGCGTCTTTTCTGGCTTGAGCCAAAAAAGAGAAACCCCGGTGCCTACCTCCGGGGTTCTTCTCGCGACTGTTAGATTAGTTCCTCTTGGCTAAAAGAGAAGTAATCGTTGTCAGTGAAAATGATGCTATCCACAACTGAAATGCCGATAATCTGGCCAGCCTTCTTGAGGCTACGTGTCAATCTCAAATCTTCAGTCGAGGGCTCACTTCGACGCCCAGTATGATTGTGTGCTAAAACAACCTCTACTGCTCCAAGCGAAATTGCCCGCCTAAACACTTCTCTCGGGTGGGCAATCGTCGCCTCGCTCGTGCCAATTGATACAACATCTATCGCGCGTATCGAGGAAGACGCGCCAAGATAGATAACGAACAGGTGCTCTTTGTCACGGGCTATTTCATCGAGTGAATTCAGCCAATCTCGAAGCAACGTGGTGACCTGTTCTGGGTTACCTAATTCTTGGTCGTAGTGGTCTTGCAGAATTGTCATAGGATTTATTCACCTCCTTTCAGTGTATGTTCCCAGCGTTTCTGCTGATGCAGCAGGGTACTCGGTAAGCTTTCGCCCGCTGTCGCTGGCTAGCGCGACACACCAAGTCAAGTGGCTTTGCCCTGACTGAAAGGAAGGGCCGTGTGCAAGCCACGGTCTGACGTGGCGCAGCAAAAGCCTCTTGACTGGTGTGGACAAAATTGAGAGAGCCAGCGGGCGAAAGCCAATCCAGTAGGAATGCGGTTCTTCTCTTTTGTGCGGATCAGTACGACAGCAGGAAGTGCGTCTGCGCGTTCTGGCTTGAGCAAAAAAGAGAGAACTCCGGTGCCTACCCACCGGAGCTCTTCTCAGGACTGTTAGAAGCACCAACTTTTACCCAGAGCAGAAAAAGCTCTCTAGGTTCCCCTCTGCGTCCCAAATCAGCAGTTCAACGATTCCTTCAATGCTGATTGTGGCTATCAGCTTCCCTTGATAGCCGCGGGTGATATAGTCGTCGAACACGGCAATGAAGAGGATCCCCATAAGGTATTCTACGTCCTCTGCGGCCGTCTCGGATGGCTCAGAAAACTGACGGTAATAGCGGGACACCTCAGCAATTTCTTGCTTTGTCGGTGCACGTCCTTTGCCTCTCATCTCGCTCACCTCCTTTCAAGGTACAGTTCCCGGCAGCTCTGCCGGTGCAGCAGGGTACTTGGTAGGCTTTCCCCGCTGTCGCTGGCCACTGCGACACACCAAGTCAAGTGGCTTTGCCCTGACCGTAGGGAAGGGCCGTGTGCAAGCCACGGTCTGACGTGGCGCGGCAAAAGCCTCTTGACTGGTGTGGACAAAATTGAGAGAGCCAGCAGGCGAAAGCCAATCCAGTAGGAATGTGGTTCTTCTCTTTTGTGCGGATCAGTACAGCAGCAGGGAGTGCGTCTGCGCAAGCGAGGGCCGAAGCACGTTGGCAAGCGGGGCTCTTCGTAAGAAGGCCCTCGCAAGTCCGGCTTCGCCGGACGCAGCCCCCGCTTGTCCGATGTGCGAGGTCTGATGCTGTGCAGGCGCGTCCCTGCGAGTAGGCGGGTGGGGAACAGTAGGACTCTTTTGTGGTGGGGTACAGTACAACAGCAGGGCGTGCGCCCGCTGAAGCGAGGGTCGAAGCACGGCGCGACAAGAGGGGTACAATGCAGCTCCGGCTTCGCCGGATGCTGCTCACCCCTCTTGTGCGGTGTGCGAACGGGCCGAGCTGGCGGGTGCGCCCCTGCGAGTAGGCGGGTTGGGGAGAGTAGGAACGTTTGGGCAGAGCTTGTAGAAACTAATGTCCCCCAAACCAATACAGCGGGGATCGGGATCAGTAGGTACCCACGCTACTCCCGTGCCGGCGTGGTAGGCACGACAATGTAATTGCCGCCATTGAGTTTAGCGCCAGAGACTATGAAGATGGGCACGTCGCCGTCGTGCGGCTTCATGCCGCCGGCGGGTACGGTGATGGTTTTGGTCTGGCCAGGTGGCGGGATCTCCATTCCAGCGGGGAACGAGGCAATAGAGGTGCTTTCCCGATTCACCATGTCTAAGGGCCGTATAAGTGCGAAGGCGAACGGCGTGATACGCTTCCCCTGATTAGTAATCTTCAGGTCAATGAGCAATGCTTCCTCACCAACCCCCAACGTCAGCCCTGGCCGCACGCCCCACTTCTGTGTCCAGCGCGGATTTTCCACCGTGAATTCCAGCATGTCCTCTGTATTGCCGGAAACAACCGTCACGACTTGGCCGATGGGCACAACACGCTCAGGCTCAAAGCTGATAGGTACATCTGGCGTAGTGGCCGCCCGGTCACCAAGAGCAAAGTCAGCCTTCACCTCGCCAATGGAACGCCCCGAGGCATTGAGCACAACAGATGCTTGGAAGGGCTTGAGGGAACCGGCGACAGTCGCCGGTACCTGACATGACTGACTGGTGCGGAATTCATAGCCCACCGGGATAGTAAAAGGCCCTTCTCGAAGCTCGTTGAGGCAGCTGTAACGGTCTCCATCAGTATCATGGAGTTCGACATACGCACCCCGAGTGTCGTTATAATCCCCCAGGATGGCAAGGCGCTTGAAGCCGAGAACGAGCAGCACATTCTTAAAACCGGGACGCTGAACATCCTGCCCATTTGTCTCACGGAAAGTATCCAGCAGCTGCGCGTCGTGCAGGGTCACACTCCAATTTTCCACCATAATGCTGTTACCGATCGTGCCCGCCGAAGATGCGGGCATTTCGGTTTGCGCTACGACGGTCGGAGCCGGCTGAACCGTGGTCGGCGGGGCAGTTGTCGCTGGCTCAGTGCTCATAGTCGTTGGCGCGCTTACGGCGGTGTCGCTAGGTGCGGGCAGGGCACTCGTGGTTGGCCGCGCCAGCGTCGGCGAAGCTGTGAGTTTAGGCTCAGCGGTTGGGGTTTGCAAGTTAGACGTGCCGCCACAACCGACTAGAAGTATCACGAAGAGGAGGCAACCAATTCCTCGACTATTGCCCCAAAGCGTATATCGCCCTTGCATGACTCTCTCCCTTCCAGCTCGGTGCGAATTGGCTGTTCCGTATTTCGTAGTCTCAGCTAACCCGAACCTTCCTGCCGTTTAAAATATCCGATTTTGGGTTATTTGATAGAGGCTTTTAAGATGAGCAGGGGAATCGCTGTGAAATGACGTTAGAATGCCCAAATCCACCTACAGTCCGCGGTATGAACGCTTTCGCGGGCTGCTTGTCGAGGCTCGGAAAGCTGCGGGGCTCACACAAACTGAGCTGGCCGCGCGGCTTGAGCGTCCCCAATCCTTTGTCTCTAAATTCGAGAACGGAGAACGTCGGCTTGACCTTATCGAATTCATGGATGTCGCCGAGGTGCTCAACATCGATGTTGCCGCCTTCCTCCAGAGACTCAAATAAGGTGAAAATCACAGGTTGGCTGCGGGAGGGTTTAGGAAAGTTTCGGTAGGATATCCCATTTTGGGATATCCGTCAATCTAAAACGATACTGGAAAAAAGGCCACCTGCATAGCGTAAATCGCTGTACAGGTGGCCTGATTAATGTTCGACCGGTAATTAGTTCAATATTACAGTTGATGATGGTGGCGGCTGTACCGTCTGAATTCGATAGGTGCTCACTCTCCCTTGACTCTTGAGCATCACCACCACGATTTCGGCAGTAGGGATATATTCCTCCACCATCCTAATCGCATCGACATCACCTAATTGTTCCACCAACGCCTGTGGAAAATAGGCGAATGGATGACCCACCCCGGCCAGGGGCACTACCGTACAATCAACGACCAGTACACCTCTGCCATGCTGAATATACTGCTCTACTGCGGCGGGAAAAAGTATGTGAGAATTTTCCGCAACCCAGGCGAGGTCAGATTGTCGTTGACGTTGTGCCCAGTTTGGGATGTTCCGTCGCCTTTTTTTCCGGCTCATGACAGCCCACTCCTTACCGAATACAGCTTGTTAAAGACCGAATAGTTTGAGCATATCACTCCACGTCAGGTCACTTCACTTGCGTATTAAAAACCGCCCAGTGGGGCGGTTTCTCAGTGAGTGTGTTTAGATAGTGGGCCGAGTGGATGACCACTCGTCATCATCGTCCGACTCTTCGAAGGGTGGTGGAGGTAATGGCGGTGGAAATGATAAATGTGCCTGTGTTTCTGAGAAAGTCGGGCTTTTTGCGGGTGACGCTTGTTCATCCACGTCAGCTGTTGTGGAGGCGAATGGCGTTGTCACCACAGGTCGTGCATACGCGTATGCCGCTTGTCGTATTGCCGCAGCTACTTCCGGACGTACCGGTTCACTGGTTGGTATTGTCTCAATCCGGACTTGGTAAACTTCCTTGTCATCCTCGTATTTGACCATCGCCTCGTGCCGGCGCATGTTCGCCAAGCCGTGGAGAGGAAACGTCCGGTCTTTTACGAACATAGGGTTTAGGATGCGAGCATCTTCTTCGTCTACTCTGAAGACCAGTTTATGCCCACAGGATAGGGCAGCCGCCCGTGCCTCCGGTGTCATATTTTTCTGATGCAACGACTGGTGGCTTATATTGACAGCAGCTCCATACTTTCTAAGCTGCGCAATGGCTATGGAGAAATATTGTGGCACAAAATTGTGAAACTCATCACAATATATTTTGAAAGGCACTCGTTTTGCACGAGGTTGACTGGAGCGGGCGTACGCCATCGCGACGATTTGGGACAAGAAGAGGGCTCCCACAAGCCGCCAAGCCTCCTCTTCTTCAATTCCGGACAGATTCACGATAATCGCCCGCTTAGAAGAAAGCATTTCCTCGAACTGGAAGCCGACTGAGGAGACGGACTGACTTAGAATCGGCCTAATGATGGGATTACTAAGAATCAGACGTATTTTGGCCTTACTGGTCTTCGTTTCCTCTCGCCAGACGGAGTTCTTGCTTTTGTCCGACCATTCTGTCCACTGACCACCGATTATTGGGTCATCTTTGACAACCTCAGCTAGTGCCTGCTGCCAATCTAGGGCTTCTCTGCTGCCTCGAACTAGCATCAGCATGTGGCCAAAGTGCGTTTGGTATTGTGGGTAGGCCCTGAACAGGGTTCTGAGCAGGACATCGAGAGTCGCATGCATTACCGGCGTGCTGGAGAGATCCCCGTAGAAGAGGTACTTAAATACCGATAATACCGCTCCAAGACGATATGTGGCCTCCTCCGGCTTGTGCCACTCGAAAGGGTTGAAGGCCCATCCCACATCTGGCTGTTCCGCTGGCGAGAAGTACATCACTCGGTCTGCATGCTCAGGTGGACAGTGTTCGATGAAATCACGGGCGAGATCGCCGTGTGGGTCGATCAGAATCAGGCCCGAGTCATAGCGCCGCAGGTCGTCGAGACATCTAGCCAGAAGAGCCGTGGACTTGCCGGTTCCTGGTGCACCAATTAAATATGTCGACAACTCCCTTTCGTTCAAATAGACATTCCTTCCGTTCACCACATCCCGGCCAATCGGCTCGCTATCGCCACGACCGTACACGTCTTCAATGAAGCTCATTGCTATTCTCCTTCCTCATTTAGTAGCTGCTGAGCGATTTTGCGGGCTAGTTCTTGTGCATCTCGTTCGGCACCATGGCCAGAAAGAAATTGCTGCAACGCGCGGCTGTAGCGCGTTAGAATAATCTTCTCTAGCGCCATCCGCCCTAGTTCGCGTTTTGCCTCACGGCTGTACGGACTACCATCAGGGTGGCGCATGGTTTCAACCCGCCAATCGAGGTACTGTACATCTTCAAGGAGCCCGTCAACCATGTGCCGGGTCTCCTCTCGCAAAAGCTGTCGGTTGACATCAGCGCGCAACTTCTCGGCGCATGCTTCTAGATAAATCTCCCGGCCAATTTGTTCACGCCGTTGTTGTGTCTCCACCGCATTTCGATGGGCTTCTCGGTTGGAGAAGAGCCGTTTTACTGACCACAGAAGCTCATCACCTCGTAACCGCTCGCGCCCAATTTTCGTTGCCTGCTCTTGGAGTGGTATCTCATCATGATTGCCGCCGAGAGCGGAGCCAGCTACCTCCGCTCTTACGTCGATAACTTTTTGCGGTATATCGTCAAACCGAATACCGCACTCGCGACAGCCTTTGGCTGCTGGATTGTCACGCACGGTGCCGCAGTTTCGACAGCATTTTTTCACAGTGATCTCCTACTTGATTTCGACGTACCACATTGCATTTGTCACCCGGTCTCCAATCTTGGTCATACCAAACGTAAAAGCGCGCCGCTCGCCGAGGTCGCCTCGGCCATAGACTTTCAGCTTTACCTGCTCGTCTGGATTGAGTATCTGAAGGTCGAGCACACCGTGCCGGTGAATAGCTAGATCGTTGCGGTAACATCCGCTATAACTTCGTCCCCCACCTTTCTCCGCAACGACATAGGGTGTATCTTCAACATTGTCCTCATCTCGGAGGAAAAAGACGGCCTCATTGAGTTCGGCGGTCACCGCCTCCTTCGCTGTGTTCTTGATGATGACTTGCCATTCACCCCAGACATGCCAAGGGCCGTTATATGCAGGGCAGATATAGTCTTTTCGTGCGAACATCACTGTTATCTCAACGCCGTTCTGCCGCCAGGTTTGGCCTATCTGGAGCACATCCCCAGCGCCATTATCCGGAATCGGCGTCACGGTTGGAACTGGTGTAGCGGTTGGTTCCGGAGTGAATGTTGGCGGTGGCATGGTTGTAGGCTCTGCGGTATAGACTGGCGCAATGGTGATTGTTGGAGCGACTCCCCCAGTCGGCTCTACCGTAGTTAGTGGCGACGGCATGGCTGGAGGTTGTACCGCTGGCTGTCCAACATCTCTTTGGGCGACAGCCACGGGAGTAGTAGGAATTAGTACAGAGCCGGTGGGTATGATGCGACAGGTGAGAACGAGAATCAGTATGCCTATGAGACTGACACTAGTCAGAATATATCTGACAGGATGTCTTGCTATCTGCTCTCTAAAGCCCGATTTCGTTCGAGATACATCGAGCCGTAGGAACGGCTGGAGGCACTCTTCACAGAATTTACTCGGGCCCGCGTCTGTGGGGCGATTAAGGTGGCCACAAAATGGACAGCGTATCATGGTGAAACTCCTTGTGATAAAAGTGGACAACAAAAAGCCGCGCGGTCTGAGGCGGCATCCTGCACATAACAGGAAGTTGTTTCGTCTATACGAAACCCGTCTCAGACCGCGCGGCAATTAGCGCGGCGTACCTGGTGAAACCGACATCCCACTTTGGGGCGGTTGAGGCTATCGATGAGTAAGCAATTATGCTTGCTCTACACTACCTCAACCCTATCCAGGTACTTTTGTGGTGGTAGCTTCAGCCAAGAGCTACCCCGCAACAATTCTTAACTTGTTCTCGACTCTGGTCTTGGCACCTCAGACTAGCGGAATTTGCACCCTATAGTATAAATGGAGTCCAAATATATGGCAAATAGGCTCTGATTTAGCTTGTTAGTGTTACAATTTTCTATTGCACATTGGCATGGTTCTCTTCTTACCATCACAAGAATTACTTTTGTGATGCGGATCATCTGTAAGGAGGGGAACTATGTCGGCCACAATGCGCATCTGTCGGTTCTGTGATACCCCAACGGAAAATCTTCAAGCCCGTGGCTGTCGGTGTTGTGGAGCAGCATTCGACGACCCTACCCGACCACCACAGACATGGGGGTGGTGGGCCTATAAGCATCTATCGCTGCTAGCGGTCTTGGCCAGTCTGTCAGTCTGTCTGGCGTTCGGGGCAGGCTATATTCTTTGCCGGCTTCTGTCCCAACCGACGGTAGCGCCGCAATGGCGCTACGTAATGCTAATGTTTTTGGCACAGTAGAAAACTGGAGCAGACCTCACCCGGCCTGCTCCCTACTCTTTGGCCAGAACAGCTGTGATTTCCCCTCCACGGTTGCCCGCTCCCACACGGGCTCGTCTAAGATGACTTCTTTCTGTAAAGCGTTTAGGTGGGTAAAACAAAACATCTTCTTCCCGCCTGCCTCCTCGGTCGCCCGTTTGAGATTGCGCACACCAAGTTCGCTAGTAGTCACAACTAGCACACGGAAATGCTTCCCTCCGGTTTCGCGTGCGAACAACCCAAGCTCATAGTAGAGCCGATATCCCTTGATCTTTTCCAGAAAGACTTTATGGCTTTCCGTGCGCAAATCCACCTCAACAAACAGAGGTAGATATTGCTCCTCATCGCCCATCTTGTAGACCAAAGACAGGTCTGGCTCAATGTTGTATTCAGTGCCGCTCGTCGGGTCAGCAACCTTCACCGGCTCCCGCTGCCATTCCAACTCGGTAACCACTTGGTCTATCGAATCTCCTCGCGTCTCTGCCGCTGTCATAAATACGGTACGAAATTGGTTGACCCAGCGCATATGCCTTTTGTATGAGTCTCGTGTAATGAGATTTCGGTCTGGGTATCGCTTTACCTCGTCTTCCGAAATGACGCCTTCAGCACACAGGAACTCGGCACCTTTACGGTTGAGACCATAAACGCCTTGGCCATTCACGTCACCAAGCCGAGGATCTTCGGGAACACGAATACAGGTTAAGTAGCCTTCGAGAACCAGCCGCTGTAATCTTCGATTGGCTGTGCGTCTCGCATCGGCCTCTTTGAAGAGTGTTCCATATTTAGTCTTGGCGAAAAATAGTTCTTGGGCCTCCCAACGCCTCATTAGGCGATAGGAATATATAGACTTGAGGAGAAGAACGTCACGCTCTGTCATCCACGGGCGCGTAGCGCAGTTCTTATCGACTTTATCTTGCAATTGCTTTGCTCGTGGCATTTCTGTCTCCTCTTTGGTATCGCCGAAGGCGATTAATAGGCGCTGCCGCAGCAGCGTACCGCTTGGGTGGGGGGGCGTCGGCCTGTAAGGCCGACCAAATTCGCGACGGTTCCGGCCCGTAGGCCGGAAGTCCAAGCGCTAGCGCGGACCGGCGATGGCAGGCGTAGAACTATAGGGCAGGTACGACATGAACCAATCAGTATAGCCTCGAATAGATACCTACGCAAGCCGCCGTCGCGAATTTGGTCGGGCTTTGTGGGATGGCGCGGACAATGCGAAAACAGGTAGGATTGGAAGTTAGTAAACTTCAATCTGAGCAACTCGTTTGCTCAAAGTGGCGCGTAAGCCACTTCACCTGAAGAGCATTGACAAGCCAGGGGCCCACAAAGGCCGACGCCCCCCCACCCCTCTCTTCGCGCGCTAGCGCGCTCAGATATCTTTTCAATATCATAACCCTACCTATACCTGCCGGTGGGTATAGTCATGAGACAACCAGAAGATAGCCACGAGTGGAGGCAAAACTATCTAAGAGGTTCTTCTCTAGGGTCTTCTTCGGGAACATGATATCTGTTCAGCCTGTCTGTATCGACCTTAAATATTTTGAGCTTCGAGGTATCTTTGGGAACTCGCGAGCCGCTGCGAAAAGATTTATGTTTTGGTATAACAACATCTTGAGATTTTAACGAAAATCGCTCGTCCACCTTCCGCTCCGGTTCAGATGGTGGACTTACCGCGTGGTCGTAGAGATAAAACAACAGCGCTGCCCAAGCGAGGGCTTCTAGCTTGCGCTTGGAAGGGGCTACCACTGGCTCAAAATCTGGAAGACCAGGAAAAGTCCCTTGCCACATGCCATCGGTTAGCCGGGCCTCAATCAATTTGTAGAGTTTGAAGTTAGGCATCTCTTCTGAAGTCAGGCCAGCGCTTAGCGATAGGGCGGGGCCGCCTGACCACAGCGAAGTCCCCGTCGCCGATGTGCGAGGTCAGATAGGATTATCGTTCACTCAACCCATCTATTATCTGATTGATGGTGAGCTGAAGATGAATATCCTTTTACACATCTATAGCCTGTCGCGCCGAAACAGATTGCTACAGCCGGCCTGACCTTTCAGTATACGCCGGCGCTCTGCTCACTGCTCAAGCGGTTGTTTGACGACTTCTAGGCTCGTTACAATCTGGTATCCGAGCAGATCTGTCAATGCGGTGTCGAATAACTCCCGATGCTCGATGAGACTAGCACGAGCTGCTTGTGATGGCACCGCCACTAGTGCCGTTTCATCAGACAGTTCGACGACCATGAGCTGCTTCGCCCATGTGTTGTATGTTGTTTCAGGAAGTGTCTGCCGGAGTGCTTCACGAAGCTTTTGCGAGGTGTCTATCAAGCTGTCCGTGAGCTTTTGGTGTTCGATAATCCATTCATGCCAAGATTGAGCAGGCCGACTCTGCTGCTCCTGCGCTTCAATCGCCTGGTCAGTCTCCCGCTTACGCTGCTCACGCGCTACCACTTTAGCCTCGCGCTCAGCTTTGGGCTTGTACCCAGCTGGTGGTGCATAGTCGTCTTCAATTGCACGTCGAACCCAGGCTGCCGGGTCTTGGATTTCTTCTGGCTTCGTCTCATTAAGATAGTTCAGGTAATCAATCTTTGTGAGGATGCGCGTTGAGCTGTAGTGGGAAATAAGGCGTCTTGAAGCCTTTTCCCCGACCCCCACCCTTCTCAGAGAAGTAACAACTTCGGTGGCGGTTTCGCCGCCAGTGTTGTTGTTCTTTTCTGAATCTTCTTGTTCCTTATTATGTGGTGACACTGGCGTCACTACCTGATGTGACACTGGTGTCACTTCTGGAGATGATGTATTGTCACTTCTGGCCTGGTTGAAAATTTTGTCTGGGTCAACATCAAGAATATGATATACGTTTGTTTGTCCTAAGCCGCGCCGTTTTGCTTTTATAAAGCCTAAATCTTCTAGCTCTTGAAGATATCTAACCACACTTCGTTTATTAACACCCAGCTCGGCGGAAAGCTTGCCCTGGCCGGGGAAGCAACTATCTTGTCTCCACGCATAGCTCAATAGAAGCGAGTAAGTCAGCCGAGCGCCAAACGATACAGCAGGGTTAGAGAGAATGTAGTTGGGGACAGAGGTGAAGCCTTTACGCAGGGCTGGGCTGTCAATGATTATCGTATTGGGTTCTAATGGCTCTTGTTGAGCGCCCTCTAGGTCATTGACAATGGCTTTGGAGCTTGATATTTTAGACATACGCTTTAGGTTAGTTAGTACCTTATAAAACGAGCTCCTCCAGTCATTTGACCGGCTCGTTCTATTAGTCTTTGGCGAGACTTATTCAATTTTCAGAGGTTGGTTATCTTCCCGAATTGCACTAACAATTCCGGAGGCTAGGCAACCTCTTTTTTGTTATCTGGAAATCAGAGTAACGCAAATATTTTCCACTAGCAAGTAGATATCTGGCCTTACAGAACCAAATAAGCATTATTCGGCTGTGCGAAAGCTTGTTCTAATTTGGTGAAACGTGTACAATCGTGTGTATGCCAAATACACCGACGAGAGAACGAGTGCGCCTGAACATAACTATGCCGAAAAGCTTGGTCAAAGCCCTGCGAAAAGAGGTATCTACTACTGGAAAGAGTAAGTTTATAGCAGAGGCTGTCGAGGAGAAAATGACGCGTCTAAGACGTGAGCAGGCATTAAAGGCATTAGAGAAGTTGCCACCAGCGCTACCACGCGTTAAAGACAGTGCGCGGTATATCCGGGAAATGCGCTCGGAGAACGAAGAACGGGCTGATCGCCTTGGTATATGACCTATCTGATTGACAGTGATATCCTGATTGATTTCTTTAATAAAGCAGAGCCCGGTGAAGGTCTAGTAAAAGAGTTTTTGAAGGAAGGGAACGACATTGTTATATCGGTTCTTTCCATTACTGAAATATGCGCCGGTTGGAGTGAGAAAGAAAGCAAGGTTTACCTGCCGCTTCTATACGACCTTTTTCCCGTTATGCCTGTCACAAAAGAAGTGGCTGAATTATCCGGCAGGTTACGATACGAGTACAGACATAATCATCAAAGGAAGCTGAAAACAATTGACACAACGATTGCGGCCACAGCGATTACTAAGGGCTTTCATTTTGCGACAAAGAATCTTAAGGATTACCCGATGCCAGAACTGAAACTATACACTCAGTAGTTCTCTAAACCTTACTCCAAAGCATTTCCCTGCGCGGCTCGTCGCTGCTCCTTGCCGGCTAGGCGGGAGTAGAGGGCTGCATTGGTAATATCCATGTTGTTCTGTAACACTTTCAGGTCGGTGCCTTTGAGCGCGTGATGCGTGCCGTAGGTATGGCGCAGCGTCATCGGTGAACCATCATGAATGCCGGCCTTGTCAAGGTATTTTCTAATCCGTTTCTGCATCTGTCGTGTCTTCAGCGGCCGTCTTCTATTTCGCGATACCCATAAGTCAACATAATCCACGTCCGGGCGAACCCGCAGATAGGCGGCGAGCGCCTCACATGCCCGGTAATTGAGCGGTAGCATAGCAACCTTACCGCCCCTACGCTTGACGCGCACTGTGCCGCCGCCTTCAGAGTCACGAGTGATACGCTCTGGGATATCGATGTCATCCAGCGTCAGTCCGGCTAGTTCAGACAGCCGCATACCAGTTTGAAGGAAGACTTCGATGATGGCAGCATCGCGAGCATGGTGGCTCGCGGCAAGCCTCAGATGCCGATATTCATCAGCGGAGAGATAACGGGGGTCTTTATCGCTCGCCAGTGGAGGTATGAGGCGAGCTGCGGGGTTTGTAGCGATAATTTGGTTGTGTGCCAAGAAGCCGAAGAAGTTCTTAATAGCGTACGTCTTGCGCTTGCGGGTCGAGTCTTGGTAGCTGCGTCTGTCCATCTCGGCCTGATACCAAAGCAGGTTTGGTAACCCGACTTCTCGTATGAGGCGGATGCCGCGCTGTCGTAAGAAGGCGACCAGGTCTGCTAAATCGGCCTCGTACGCTCTCCTAGCGTGCTCCGAAAGATTGCGGGCCGGCATCCCGACCGAGACAAAAAATGCTACACACTCCTCAAGTTTTTGGATTGATGCACTGCTCTGAATTGGTGTATCCCACAGTCTTTGTTCAGCCACAATGAAGTTCGCATAACCAAACCTCTTCCGCCCTTAGCCGTTTCCGAAATCCGGCCCGCGCGCAATTAAGGGGCAGAAGACCCGTTGTTATACGAACTTCAGGATATCATAGAGAAATTTGAGAAGCAAGTAAAAAGCTAATGCGTGGCACAAATCTTGTTCCTATTCACTCTGCCTTTTTACTAAATTGATTTGCTATTGCCTGAAGTGATCCTTCTGCACTTGTAGATTGTTTAAGAAGATATAATGCAAGGCCATAACTTCGCTGAGCATCTTCGAATTTTCCTTGCAAATCATTAAAAACACCATTTACTGTAATCAAGATCGACGCTTCTATCTTCTGAGGGTCTGTACTATATTCGCGTACCTGTTCAAATTGTGTCATCAGAGAGCCTTCAGGCTCTTCTTCTAATAGCCTGCATACAGCAATGTATTTTATTAAGAGGAATGCTGTTGGTGGATGATAGTGTGTGGTTCTGATTTGATAACCACGGTAGACTCGCTTAAGATAATCTTGAGTACTTTGAAGGTTTCCAAGCTGACAGCAAATGGCTTCAAGATATAGGAGACTTCGAAGAAGGTCGGGGTGGAGATTATTAAGTGTAGCCTCGCGAATTTTCAAAGATTGTTCAAATCGAATTCGCGCTACCTGTCGCTTCCCACATGCCTGTAAGAGTAGTCCAATTTCATCAATAGTCTTTGCTCGCCTTCGGTTCTGCCTACTATATAAATGGTTTTGAATTCTCAGTGCCTTCTTAAGTGCTTGGCGTGCTTCCATCCAAGAACGCCTCTCACGAAGTAGCTCTGCTAGCACAACAAGTGAATCCGCGTCTTCAGGATACTCGCTCTCAACCCGCTGCTGAATTCTCAGCGCCTCGTCAACTAGTTGCCTCCCCTCATCTAGGTTTCCTTGATCAACTTCTATGGCTGCTAAAAGTATGAGTATTCGAGCTATCTCGGGATGATCATCTCCAAGCACCCGACGGCTGATCTCTAGTAATTGCTCAAGCCGGGCAATAGCATCGTCCAATTTGCCAATCTTTCGCAGATGCGCGGCGAGATTAATAATGCTCGTAATAGTGCGAGGATGCTCCGAACCAAAAAAATTAGTATTGGTAGCAACTGCTCGCTCATATAGAATAATTGCGTCTCCAGCATCGAGGAGTTCAGCTTCAATAGTAGCTAGGAGGGTGGTGCATTCGGCTTGGTCAGCGGGAAGACGTGTTGGATGATGATCACAACAATCCAGCGCATGGAACAAGTATGTTTGTGCACGCCCATAATCTCCCATCTCGATCAATACGGCACCTAAGCCTTTGATTGTAGGAACTAGCTCTGGGTCATTATAGGCTCGTATGAGAGTTTCCTTTAGCTTTAACGCCTTCATAAAGATTTGATGAGCACCTTGAGCATTTCCAGAGGTAAGTTCAAGCTTCCCCACCCGATCTAGCAAACGTGCTCGAAGCAGTCTGCCATCAGGCCCTAAGCCTACTGGCCCGTCTGTACGAACCAGAGCAACAAAATACATTGCACCAGCATCCTCATACCTCCCTCGGCGCATCAGCATATCTCCGTGTAGCATTATTAGCCGAATAGTTTCAAGGTGGAGAGTGCCACGGAGGGTTTCAGCGAGAGCCGCAGCAGATTGCGATGCAATTGTTGCGGCTTCAAGCGCACCAAGTCCATAACTAAGCTGTGCAAGTTGCTCTCGTAGGCGCATTTGGTATACGTCTGGCTGCTTATTTGGCCGAAAAGCAGCTAGAAAGAGATGCGGCAAGTATTTTTGACCTCGCTGAAGAAGAAGTTCATCATTGATTGTTGATATCTCGTGGATAAGCGTTTCGTCAATAGCCCGCTGGTCGTTATAGCGCGCTAGACGCACGCGTCTCCACCATGCCTGCACAATTCCTCTCAGTCCACCACCCGATGAGTTTGAGCTTGATGAAGGAAGCGGCTTCCGACGAACATAATCTGATATGAGGATGTGAATAAGAACAACAGCCTCGTTACCATCACCATTGTAGTCCTGGGATATGAGAAGGAGACCAAGATCTGCTAACCGATTAAAAGCGCGTCTGGAGGTTTCTGCGTTCATGCGAATATCAGGCGCTCGCTCAACTGCGCCAAGGATTAGGCTTTGGGGTATCGTTCCCGGTAAGCAGTAGGATGCAGCCCTGAGCAGTAAGATAGCGATAGTATCGGTCGAATCCGCAAGGGCAAGTTGCTCATAGCTGAGGGCTATGGCACCGGCAACGCCGCGCCTATATTCCGTATAGAGTGGGAGAGGCTGATCGAGAGATTCCTCTTCAGTGATTTTCTGTTGTAGTCGCACTCTATATTCGTTCAGTGGTGCAGTCGCCCTGTTTTGCAGATAAGCTGCGGCGAGCGCGAGGGCGAGAGGGAGGTCACCAACGAGAGAACAGATTGTTGCGGATTCTCTTTGCTGTACATCTTCATTCAGTATAGTTTCGACCGTCGTACCGAGTCTCTCAGCACGCGGTTCGAGAAGCAGGCGCAAACTGTCGAACCGCTCAAGTTCAGATAGTGAATTAACCGTGGCACCCGAGCCTTCCCACTCGGCACGGCGCGAAGTTACAATCACACGAGCGCCGCCGCTGGAAGGACGCCATTGAAGAAGTAAGTCCGGCTTTCCAGCACAGTGGGATCCGAAGCTTGGAATTCACGTGACTTGAAGTCGCGGC
>JADMIO011429233.1_pt1 | contig 72429 bp, 59 predicted proteins | sample 8958161 | NCBI WGS metagenome assembly JADMIO01 (sample SAMN16585339, study PRJNA669376) | soil metagenome | isolation source: Crop rotation soil | place: USA: Cullars Rotation, Alabama | collected 2011 | reverse complement strand
CGCGACAACTTGTCCACGTGGAATTCTAAGCTTAGGATCCCAATGTGCTGGAAAGGCCACGACGCGGCCTTCACCCTGCAACCGCTTTACTTCCTCTGCCTTCTCGCCCGGCGCGACCTCGGCCAGCACCTGCTCGATTCCCAGCTCCTTCGCTACTACCTGGGCGGCCTGCCTGGTGTCACCGCTCAGCAGGTACACCCGGAAGCCCATCTCCTTGAGTCGCGCAATCACGCTCCGCGATTCGGGCTTTACCGGGTCGGCAATCATGATCAGGCCGACTGGGTGGTCATCCACCACGACCAGCACCGGACTCCGGCCTGCCACGGTGTGCTGGTCCGCGGCTTCGGCAAGGGATCCCAGGGACAGGCTGCGTTCGCGGGCGTGCCGCAGGCTGATGACTTCAACCAGCTTCTGCTCCACGACGCCGCGGGCACCCCGGCCTTCCATCGCGACGAATCGTTCGACACCCGGCACCGGAATTTTCCGCAGGCTGGCCTGCTCCACGATGGCCCGTCCCAGCGGATGCTCGGAGCGGTTCTCGACCGCTGCCGCGAGCCGGAGCACTTCGGAAGCGCTGGTCTGGGTACCGTCAGCCTTACGGATGCCCAGCACATGCGTTACCGATGGATGCCCGGCGGTCACGGTCCCGGTCTTGTCGAATACGATCGTGTTGACCCGCTGGAGGGTTTCGAGCGCCTCGCCCCCGCGGATCAGTATCCCCTGCTGCGCGCCTTTGCCGGTTCCGACCAGGATCGCGGTCGGCGTGGCAAGACCCAATGCGCAGGGACAGGCGATGACCAGCACCGTGACCAGCGCGACGGTCGCGTAAATGAATCGGGGCTCGGGACCCCAGACGAACCAGACCACGAACGACGCGATGGCGAGTGCGAGCACCACGGGCACGAAGATGCCGGCGACCCGGTCCGCCAGTCGCTGCACCGGGGCCCTGCTCCCCTGCGCTTCCTCGACCATCCGGACGATCTGCGCCAGGGCCGTATCCTTCCCCACCGCCCGGGCCTCCAGTGCCATCGAACCGGTGGTGTTGAGCGTACCGCCAAAAACCCGCGAGCCAACCTTCTTTGTCACCGGCATCGGCTCACCGGTCAGCATCGCCTCGTTCACGGGTGATTCACCGGACACGATCACTCCGTCGACCGGGATCGTCTCTCCCGGGCGGACGAGAATGTGATCACCGACCACGACCTCTTCGATCGGCACGTCGCGATCGACGCCGTCACGCTGGATCCGGGCGGTCTTCGGACGCAGCGCCATGAGTTTGCGGATCGCGTCCGACATCTGGCCGCGCGCTCGCGCTTCCAGCAGGCGGCCCAGCAGGATCAAGGCGATGATGGCGCTAACCGATTCGAAGTAGACGTCGGGATGGAGACCGGCGCGAAACAGCACCAGCGGCGCCAGCGTCGCGAGTGCGGAATAGACAAAGCCCGCGCCGGACCCGAGCGCGATCAGCGTGTTCATGTCGGCGGTCCGGTGCTTCACGCCACTCCAGGCGCCGACGAAGAACTGGCGTCCCGACCATGCGACGACCGGCAGGGTCAGAGCCAGCATGATCACGCGGAGCCAGTTGTCGTTTATCTCGTACAGCCCTGGAAAGAGCGCGCGAGTGGCGAGGTCGAGTGGGTGCATCAGCCGGACCACGATGTCGTGCGCCTTGGCGCCATGCGCCATGAGCGGCATCGAGAGCATCATGGTCACCACGGCCGCGACCGCCGCCACGATGAATTTCAGGCGGAGCGAGCGCACTTCACGCGCCCGCTGGATGCGCTCGCGTTCCACCGGATCGGGCTCGGCGATCTGCTCCGAGACGTGGAAACCGGCCAGGCCGATCGCGGCCTGCAGCTCCCGCGTCCCAATAACACCAGGCACGTACTCCACCGCGACCTGCTCGGTCGCCTGGTTTGCCGCCACGGAGAGCACGCCAGGCAGTTTCCGGATCTCGTCTTCCAGGTGACTGATACCGGTGGCGTAGTGCAGGTCGTCCACCGGGAAACTGACCGTCGTCTTCCCGGTGTCGTAGCCTGCCTCGCGTACCGCCTTGACCAGGTCCGACACCGTCGCGCGCGATTCGTCGAGGCTGACCGTGGCCTTGCCGGTCGCATAATTCACCGAGGCGTCAGCCACACCCGGCGTCGCGGCCAGCTGCTTCTGGACCGTGATCGCGCAGGCGCCGCAGGTCATCCCTTCGACCGGAAGCGTGACCCGGGTCTCAGCCATGGCGGTGGTGCCCGGCGTCGGCGGGGACGGCGGAGTGTGCCCCCTGGGCGACGACCCGTCCCTTCAGCATCGACATGCCGCAGCGAAAGGGATAATCGCCGGGAGTTGGGGGCGTGAATTCGATGGTCTTGGTCTGGAAGGGTGGCAGCGCTTCGTCGATACCGAGATTGTCGAAGACCACCCGCTCGGAGCAGTCCGCGGTCTCGTCCCGGTAAAAGTGAAGGCGGACCGGGCGGCCCGCCTCCACCAGAATAGTGTCCGGCTCATAACCGTTCTTCACCAGCACGTTCACTTCCTGCACTCCACCGGGAGCGGCCCGGGCTGCTACCCCGCCGCTGTGACGCGGCCCCAGGAAGAACCACAATTCCCACGCGATCAATGATGCCCCGATCGCGATCACGAGAATGTCAGCCAGCGTTACGCCCTGTCGTAGTCGTAATACTCAACGCCGAGATGCGTGATTTGTTCCTCGCCCATCAGCCAGCGGAGCGTGTTCTTGAACTTGGTGTGCTGGATGAACAGGTCGTGCTCCGGCTCCAGCCCGGGGGCCGCCATGGGACTCTTGAAGTAGAAGGACAGCCATTCCTGGATTCCCGACATGCCGCAGCGCTGCGCCAGGTCGTTGAAGATGGCGAGATCGTGCACCAGCGGCGCCGCCAGGATCGAGTCCCGGCAGAGGAAGTCGATCTTGATCTGCATCGGGTACTTGAGCCACCCGAAGATGTCGATGTTGTCCCAGCCTTCCTTATTATCTCCGCGGGGCGGGTAGTAGTTGATCCGCACCTTGTGGTAAACCTCGCCGTAGAGATCCGGATACATGGAAGGCTGCAGGATGTGCTCGAGCACACCCAGCTTCGATTCTTCCTTGGTCTTGAAGGACTCGGGGTCGTCCAGGACCTCGCCGTCACGATTGCCGAGAATGTTCGTCGAGTACCAACCGGACAGCCCCAGCATCCTGGCCTTGAGCATCGGCGAGATCACGGTCTTCACCATGGTCTGGCCGGTCTTGAAGTCCTTCCCGCAGATCGGGACGTTCTTCTGCTTGGCCAGCTCCTGGATCGCGGGAATATCGACCGTGAGGTTGGGGGCGCCGTTGGCGAACGGGACGCCTTCCATCAAGGCGGCCCAGGCGTACAGCATGGACGGCGCGATGGTCTGGTCGTTCGCTTCCATCGCCTTCTCGAAAGCCGCCAGGTTCTGGTGAGCGGCGCCGGGGGCGATGAAGATCTCGGTCGACGCGCACCACACCAGCACCAGCCGGGCCGCTCCGGTCCGCTTCTTGAAATCCCGGATATCGGCGCGAAGCTGCTCGGCGAGGTCGCGCTTGTTCTTTCCCTTCTTCACGTTGGTACCCTGCAGGCGCTTCACGTAGTTCTGATCGAACACCGCCGGCATCGGCTTGATGCTCTTCAGAAACTCCGCGATCGGCTCCACGTGCGGCGGCTCCAGCACACCCGCAACCTTGCAGGACTGGTAGGCATCGTCGGGAATCGGGTCCCACGCGCCGAAGACGATGTCTTCCAGCCGGGCCAGGGGTACGAAATCCCGGATCTTCGGGACCCGGTTCTCGGTTCGCTTGCCCAGCCGGATGGTCCCCATTTCGGCGAGCGAGCCGATGGGTTTACCACGACCTCTCCGTACGTTCTCGACGCCCGCGATATAGGTGGTCGCGACCGCGCCCAGGCCGACCAGCAGGACGCCAAGCTTTCCCTCTGCCGGCTGAACCGACCGGCTTTTTCCCTTAGCCACTTCGAGGTCCTTTCCTCATCACATCGGCGGTTGGAGAAGAAGCACCGTGCTCCGGCACGCCTTCCAGCTCGCGGGTGATGCGGTAGACGTGAATGATGCGTTGAGCCACCGTAATCAACGAGGTTATTCCCAGGATGAAGACGATCGACAGCAGGAGGAGCCCGTTCCAGGCATCGCCGATGAGCAACGTCGGAACGCCGAGCAGGAGAATGCGCTCGGCCCGCTGCATTAAGCCGACCTTGCAATCGATTCCAAGACCTTCGGCGCGGGCGCGCGCATACGAAACCACCAAACCGGAGCTCAAGGCGATCAGCGTAATCCAGATCGCCAGATTCACCCGGCTCGGCGCGATACCGCCGTGCATGAAGTTGAAGGAGATCCCCGTGAACATGGCGGCCTCACCGATCCGGTCCAGCGTGGAATCGTAGAAGGCGCCGAAGCGGGTAATCTGGCCACCGCCACGGGCCACCTTGCCGTCCAGCATGTCGATGCTGCCCGAGAGCAGCAGCAGTCCTCCGCCCAAACGGATATGGTGAAATCCGAAGGCAATCGCCGACCCGACCAGGACTCCCGTACCCACCGTGGTGATGGTGTTGGGAGTGATCCGACCCGCGATCAGGCCCCGGACAAAGGGCTCGAGCACGGCCTCAAAACCCCGGCGGATCGGGGCGGGAATGACGGTCATCGGATAATGGGCACGCGGGACGTAACTATAACGGAGTTAGGAGTCAGGAGTTAGGGGTTAGGTCTCGCATAAGCTGTCCCAAACTTCCGTCGAACGAGTCAAGGATTCGACAAGAGTGCCCAAGTCCCTGACCCCTGTCTCCTATCTCCTATCTCCCATAAAGCAGGTATGGCTTCCTCGCTTCGCTGAAAGCATTCAGCGCCTTCTGCCAATCACCCCACACGCTATCGCCCGCGGCGCCATTCTGAATCAGTAGCCGGACCCGGTCCGTCCCGGCGCGCTCATCGAAGCCCCGGTCTTGAAACACCAGGGAATCCCGGTGGACGGTGCGGAGAGCAGCCAGTAACCGGACGACGAAGCGGGTCGGGTCATAGGTGTTGCGGTCGGTTACCTTCAGTCGCAAGGCGGGAAGGGTGAGAGCCGGATAACGTCCGTCGCCCGGTGCGACCGGCGTAATGGTCGTGTCGGTCACCGCCACGCCCGGTACAGTGCCCATCACCTCGCGGACCCGGCGTGGATCGAGCCAGGGCGCGCCGATCACCTGGAATGCGATCGGGGTCCCCCGCCCCACCGAAACATTGACCCGCTCCAACAGGACCAGCCCCGGGTAGTGGGTGGCACTCTCCAGTGACGGCATGTTGGGTGACGGACGGACCCACGGCAGGCCGGTCTGATCGAACCACTGGGAGCGGCGCCATCCCGCCGCCGGAATTACTACCACGTCTGCGCCGATGCCGAGCCGGTCATTCCCCAGGCGGGTCAGCTCGCCCAGGGTGAGACCGTGCCGGAGCGGGACGGGAAGCATGCCGACGAAGGAGCTGAAGGCAGAATCAAGGATCGGCCCCTGGACCTGTTCGCCGTCGATCGGATCGGGCCGGTCGAGAATCAGCACCTCGCGCCCGTGCGCCTTGGCCGCCTTGCACGCCAGCAGCACGGTGGAGACGTAGGTGTATGGTCGCCCGCCGATGTCCTGAAGGTCGATGAGCAGCACGTCGACCGAATCCAGCATTTGCGACGTCGGAGCCCGGTTGGTTCCGTAGAGGCTGTAGACTGGAACGCCCGTAGCGGAATCGAGCGTGTTTCCGATATTCTCCTGATCGAGTTGTCCGCGGAAGCCGTGTTCGGGAGCGAAAATGGCCGTAAGACGTAAACCCGCGGCTCGGAGCACATCGATGTCGCTTCGGCCGGCCCGGTCGACTCCGGTCTGGTTGGTCAGAATGCCGAGCCGTCGGCCCCGAACCAGGTGTATTGAGTCGGTCACGATCACTTCGATTCCCGGGCGAACCTGCCCGGCCGCCGTCCCGGACGAACCACACGCGGCAAGCGCCGCCAGCAGCGGAAAGAAGGAGCGCCCCAGCTGAAGTCTCAACGCCTGATCCTTCTCGGTGTGTTGTTCACGGCCTGCTCCCATCACCCGGCGGCCGCTCCCGAACCCACTCCCGCTCCGGCAGCGGCTCAACCTCCGGCGGATACGGCGCTGAAGCCGATCCCGCCCTTTCATCCCGAGCCTCGACCCAATTTGCCGCAGGTACGGGTCGAGACCGGCATCGCAAACTTAAACATCGATTCCCTGCTCGCGACTCTCTCGCCCGCGGAAAAAGTCGGGCAGGTGATGATGCCCTGGCTGCTCGGCAACTATGCCGGGTACGACGCGGACGATTACGACGCGGCCTATCGCTGGATCGATTCGCTGCGGATTGGTGGGCTGCTGATCTCCATCGGGTCGCCGCTCGACGTCGCGACCCGCCTCAATACCCTCCAGCGACGCTCCAAGCTTCCCCTGCTGGTGGGAGCGGACATGGAGTGGGGCGCCGCAATGCGGTTGATCGGGGCGACCGCGTTTCCGATGGCCATGGGGATCGGCGCGGCCGGACGCCCGGAAGATGCATACGAGCTGGGCCGGGTTACCGCGCTGGAGGCTCGTGCGGTGGGCATCCAGCTCACCTTCTCACCCGTCGTGGACGTCAACAACAACCCCCAGAACCCGATCATCAATACGCGATCGTTCGGTGAAGACCCTCGCGCGGTCGCGCGGTTTGCCACTTCCTACATCAAGGGGGCGCAGGAGCACGGGCTGTTTGCCACGGCCAAGCACTTCCCCGGGCATGGCGACGTTCAGACCGACACCCACATCGGCGTACCGGTGATTCCGGCCTGCTGGACCCGACTCGACACGCTGGAGCTGATTCCGTTCCGGGCGGCGATCGCGGCCGGTGTCTCGTTGACCATGACGGCGCATGTCTCGCTCCCCTGCCTGACCCCGGGGGACACAACGCCCGCGACCCTGCAACCGGCAGTCATGACCGGCGTGCTCAAGGACTCCCTCCATTTCAGTGGGACCGTGGTGACCGATGCGCTCAGCATGGGCGCCATCGTGACGAAATACGGTCCCGGCGAAGCGGCGGTTCGGGCATTCCTTGGCGGGAGCGACCTCCTGCTGGATCCGTCCGACGTGGCTGGTACCTACCGGGCCATGCTCGCAGCGGTTCAGTCCGGAAGGATCTCTCGCGAACGACTCGACGCGTCGGTCCGACGAGTCCTCGAGCTCAAACAGCGCGCAGGACTGTTCGAACAGCGGACGGTCGACCTGGACAGCGTCCCTGTCATCGTCGGGAAACGGGAGTTCCAGAACATCGCCGATGATGTGGCTGCGCGGTCGCTCACGCTGGTGCAGCGCGGCGCGTTTGACACCTTCCGAAACGGCCGCGGCCGAACCGCGGTCATTCTCTACGCCGAAGAAACGAATCTCGGAATGGGTAACACGCTGATCCGCGAGATGCGGAACGCGGGAGACACAGTCACACCGTTCCGGCTGTACCCGGCCTCCGGGGGGCTTTCCTACGACTCGGCTCGCGCCATCATCGCTCGGAACCCGCGCGCCGTGTTCGCGACCAGCGTGCGGTTCATTGCCGGCCGGGGCCACGTCTCGATGCCGGATTCGCTGGCGAAGCTCATCCTCGGAACGGAGAAACAGAAGACGACGCTGCTGGCGTCGTTCGGGAGCCCGTACCTGCTCAACCAGCTCCCCGGCTACTCCAGCGCATACCTGCTCGCGTGGAGTGATGCGGTTTCAACCGAGAAGGCGGTGGGACGGGCGGTCTCGGCCCGGGCGGCGATTACCGGCAAGCTGCCGATCAGTCTTGGTCCGCAGTTGCCGAGGGGCTACGGGATCATCCTCGAGCGCTGACACTCACCCCCGGCCCCTCTCCCTACGGGAGAGGGGTAAGGGGGTGAGGTCACTCCGCGACCTTCCACGCCCGACTCGACAGATGCCGGTAGATCACCCCGCCTGCCACCGCGGCAATAAGCAACAGCGCGAACCCCAGCGCGTACTCCTTCAGCAGGATCTTTCCGACCCCGAATAGCGTGCTGTAGATCAGAACGCAGCCCGCGACCCAGTCGACCAGGTTGGCCACGTTGTCATCGCTGGACTTTACCTCGGGTGCGAGCGCTGCGATCGGTGCCCACCCGCCCGGCGTCGGCCGGGTGCGGCGATAGAAGGTCACCAGCGTTTCCCGGGACTCCGGCCTGGTCAGGAACGTGACCGCGAGCCACACAACCGTGGTGATCGCGACGGTGATGATCATGATCCACGCGAAATCCACCGGCTTGTCGCTGTCCAGTCCGCCCATGATCTGCAGCGCGAGGGAGACCACGAAGGCGCTGATCATCGCCGAGACTTCGCTCCAGGCATTGATCCGCCACCAGTACCAGCGCAGCAGCAGGACCCCGCCCGTACCGGCTCCCGTCACCAGCAGCAACTTCCACGCGCCGGCGATCGAACCGAGATAGAAAGTGACCACCGCGGAAATGATGGTGAGCAGTACGGTCGCAGCGCGTGATGCCATCACCAGCTGGCGTTCGCTCGCGGCGGGACGCATGAACCGCTTGTAGAAATCATTGACCAGGTAGCTCGCACCCCAGTTCAGCTGGGTCGCGATGGTGGACATGTACGCGGCGGCGAAGGCGGCGATCATCAGCCCGCGAAGCGAAGGCGGCAGATAATCGATCATCACCTTGATGTACCCGGTCTCTGGATCGGCCAGGTTGGGATAGAGGATCAGCGAGGTCAGGGCGACCAGGATCCAGGGCCACGGACGCACCGCGTAGTGCGCGATGTTGAACCAGAGCGTGGCCAGCACCGAGTGCTTTTCGTCCCTGGCGCTGAACATCCGCTGCGCCACGTACCCGCCGCCGCCGGGTTCCGCGCCGGGGTACCAGGTGGCCCACCAGTTGACCGAGACGTACACCAGGAAGGTGATCAGCGGCATCCACGCGGACCCGATATCCGGCAGGAAGCTCAAGACCGACCCTCTGCCGTGCGCGGCCGCTCCTCGCGCCGCGTCCACCACGGCAAGCTTGGTCTTCATCTCGTCGATCCCGCCCACGGCCTTCACCGCCACCACCGCCAGGACGATCACCATGGTCATCTTGATCACGAACTGGATCGAGTCCGTGACCAGCACGCCCCACAGCCCGGCCATGGTCGAGATCAGCGAGGTGAGCACGATCAAACCGATGACGATGGTCAGGGCCTCGACCTTGCCCACCCCCAGGATGAGCTGGAGGATCTTCACCATGGCCAGGTTCACCCAGCCCAGGATGATGCAATTGATGGGGATGCCGAGGTACAGGGCCCGGAAACCTCTCAAGAACGCCGCGGGTTTACCGGCGTAGCGGATCTCGGCGAATTCGACGTCGGTCATGACACCGGAGCGGCGCCAGAGCCGGGCGTAGAAGAAGACCGTGAGCATTCCGCTGAAGAGGAAGTTCCACCAGAGCCAGTTTCCGGCGATGCCGCCCTTGGCGACCATGCCGGTGACGGCCAGCGGGGTGTCGGCCGCGAAGGTGGTGGCGACCATCGAGGTCCCGGCCAGCCACCAGGGGACGTTCCGACCCGAAAGGAAGTATTCGGTCATGGAGCTTCCCGCCCGGCTCCGGTAGTACAGTCCGATGCCGATGTTGAGCAGGAAGTACAGCGCGATGATCGACCAATCGACCGCCGTCAGCTGCATGAATCGACCCCGAGGATTGGGTGGCCTAACATAAGCGATGAGTGGTGCGTGGTGAGTGGTGGGTGGGGTGGTCGCGATTCAGCCTGCGCCTCCCCCACGCACCAACTAACCACGCACCTGCTTGCGGCGTTGACAGTGTACCGAGGCAGTCCTAACTTGCAGTTACACGGAGGCTTAACGCATGTCTACGACACAACAGCCCACGGTTCTGGTTAACCTGACCGATCGGGCTGCCGAACAGGTAAGGCAGTTCATGCAGGCCGAGCAGGTATCGCTGGAGACCGCGGGCCTGCGGGTCGCTGTGCTGCCCGGTGGCTGCTCCGGCTTCAAGTACGGGTTGAACATCGAAGAGAAGCCCTTCGAAGACGACATCATCATGGAAGCCGCGGGTGTGCGGGTATTCGTAGACGCGTTCAGCGCACAGTACCTGAACGGCACCAGCATCGATTACGTCTCTTCCATGCAGGGCGCCGGCTTCACCTTCTCCAATCCGAATTCCACGGGTGGCTGCGGCTGCGGAAGCTCCTTCACGGTCTGACGCTAACGACGAGCATTGTCCAAGGCCTGCTTAATTGCAGGCCTTTTTTTTACCTCACCCCGGTGAGGCAGTGAAACCACTCGATCTCGTCGTACTAATCGTTTACTTCACCGGCGTCCTGGCCATCGGGGCCTATTTCGCCCGCCGCCAGGGCGGCGCCGTGGACTACTTCCTCGGCCACCGCGATCTGCCCTGGTGGGCGGTCATGTTCTCGATCGTCGCGACCGAGACGTCCGCCATCACGGTGATCTCGATTCCCGGCATCGGCGCCCGCACCAACATGACGTTCCTGCAACTTCCGCTGGGATACATCATCGGCCGGATCGGAGTCGCCGCCTGGTTGTTGCCGGGGTATTTCCGCGGCGAGCAGGAAACCGCCTATGCCCGGCTCGAATCGCGCTTCGGGCCCGGCACCCGCCGCGTCGCCTCCGGCGTTTTCCTGGTCGTGCGATCGCTGGCGGACAGTGTTCGCGTCTATGCGACCGCATTGACCCTCGCGGTCTTCGTGGGGTGGTCGATACCGGCCAGCGTCGCGGTGCTCGGCGCAATAACGCTGATCTATGCGTGGGCCGGCGGTATCAAGGCGGTGGTCTGGCTCGACGTGCTCCAGCTCTTTGTTTATCTGCTGGGTGGCATTGCCGTCGTTGCTATCGCCGCGCACCTGGCCGGGGGCTTCGGGGCGGTGATAGCGCAGGCTGAACCCGCAGGCCGCCTTCGAATCCTCGACTTCGACTGGTCATTCCGCACCACGTACACCTTCTGGGGCGGATTGATTGGCGGTGCCCTGCTCTCGGCGGCCTCCCACGGGACCGATCATCTCATCGTGCAGCGGCTGCTCGCGACCAAGAGCCTGGGCGACGCCAGGCGGGCACTGGTGGTCTCCGGCATCTTCGTGTTCTTCCAGTTTGCTCTCTTTCTCTTCATCGGCGTGGCGATCTGGGCGGCGGGATTCGCGGGGACCAACATCACCGGGGACCAGATTTTTCCCACGTTCGTCGTCCAGCACCTCCCCCATGGTCTGTCCGGGTTGGTGATCGCCGGGGTGCTCTCGGCGGCGATGGGCACACATAGCTCGGCGTTGAATTCCCTCGCTTCTGCCGCCACGCACGACTTCTATGCGTCCATTACGGGTGAGCGCGACCAGCAACGGCTCCTCAAGGTCGGCCGCTCGTTCACATTGGTCTGGGCCGTGGTACTCGCGCTGATCTCTTTGGCCTTCCGCAGCAGCGGCCAACCCGTGGTCGAGCTGGCGCTCGGTATCGCCTCGATCACCTACGGCGGACTCCTGGGCACTTACATACTCGCCGCCTTTCCTCGCGTCACCGGGCGCGATGCGATCGCGGCGATCGCGGTGACCACGGTCATTATGGTGGTCGTGGTGCTCCGGAAACCCGGACCGTTCAGCCATCTCGCGTTCCCCTGGTACGTCCCGATGGGGACCGCCCTGGCTGTCGGAACCGGCTGGCTCTCCTCGTTCCTGCCCTCTCAAAGAAGGAAAACGCTGGCGCCGTGAAACGAGACGACGCCTGGCCAGCCGATCATCTCACCTATGCCGGGATCGATGCGGGAGGAAGCCGTTCCGAGATAGTCATCGTGGACGGCCGGCTGACGGTGCTCATGCGCTTCACCGGGCCGCCCGCGGCCGTGCGGCCGGACAACATCAGCGCGGTCGCCAGGATCCTGGCTGAAGGTCTCAAGGCAGCACTCGATAATGTTGACCGGTCCGGGGTCAGTGGCCTCGTGGTCGGCGCGGCGGGCGCGGGGCGCCCGCGCGAGCGGCAGGCCCTGGAAACTGCCCTGCGTGAGCTGGTCATCGCGACGGAAATCAAGGTGATGGGCGACGGAGAAATCGCACTGGAAAGTGCGCTAGGCGACACCCCCGGCATCCTGCTCATGGCCGGAACAGGGTCCATTGCCTACGCCCGCGACAGCAAGGGTACGGTGAGGAGAGTCGGTGGCCTGGGATGGCAGCTGGGAGACGAAGGAAGCGGCTACTCGCTGGGCCGTGCGGCACTCTCCGCCGCGGGACAGGCCGCCGAGGGCCGAGGACCAGCTACGCTGTTGCTGGACATGATCCAGAAAAAGACCGGCACCAGTACTCTCGATGCGCTGGTCGACTGGGCCCAGACTGCGCGGCGGGACGGAGTCGCGGGACTCGCACCGCTCGTCAGCGAAGCCGCCAGCGAAGGCGACCTGGTCGCTCGCGAGCTGATCGAGCGTGCCGCCACCGACCTTGCGGCCCACGTCGAGGCGTTGATGCGCCGAATTGCCCCCGACCTTCCGGGAGGCATCGCGCTATCCGGGGGCCTGCTGGCCAACGATACATTCCGCGCACGCACCGTCGCCGCGCTGGAACGGGTTGCTCCCAAAATCCCGATCATTCAGCGAACCGTTGACCCCGCTCTCGGAGCCGCCGCTCTCGCCACCAGACTGTGACCGCCATGGCTTCGTCGTTTCCCGCACTGCGACATCGCGACTTTCGATTGCTCTGGCTGGGTCAGCTGGTCTCGACCTCCGGCTCACAGATGCAATCGGCCGCGATCCTCTGGCATGTCTCGCTGCTGGTGGACCCCACGAAAAAGGGCCTCGCATTGGGACTGGTAGGGCTGGTGAAGGTCGTTCCGATCGTCGGGTTCTCGCTGATTTCCGGCGTGGTCGCCGATGCGGTAGACCGCCGCAAGGTGATGATCGCGACCCAGACGGCGATGGCGATCATCGCGGCACTGCTGGCCTTCCTCACGTTTCGCGGCTTGTCGGTGGTGTGGCCGGTCTATCTGCTCGCGGCGCTGTCGTCAGCGGCGTTCGCCTTCGACGGCCCCGCGCGGCAATCGCTCATTCCGAACCTCGTGCCTCGCGAGGACCTGGCCAACGCCATCAGCCTGAATACGATCATGTTCCAGACCGCGGCAATCGTGGGACCGTCGGCGGCCGGCCTGGCGATCGCCGCCGCGGGGATCGGGTGGGTCTACCTGCTCAACGCGATCTCTTTCCTCTTCGTAATCGGCGCACTGGTGGCGATGCGGAGCCGGGGCCGCGCGGAAGGGACCGCGGCAGGACGGATCAGTCTCGCCGCGGCGTGGGAAGGGTTGCACTTCGTCTTTCGGGCGCCGGTCATCCGGTCCACGATGCTGGTGGACTTCTTCGCCACGTTCTTTGCGTCAGCCCAGGCGCTGCTGCCGATATTCGCGCAGGATATCCTCAAGGTCGGGCCGCAAGGTTATGGCTGGCTCTATGCCGCGCCGTCCATCGGCGCGATTGTCGCAAGCATCCTGATGGTCGCGATTGTGGACCGGATCGATCACCGCGGCGCGACACTGCTCTGGGCGGTGGCCGCGTTTGGGCTCGCCACCGTGGTGTTCGGCATCTCCCGAAACTTCCTGCTGAGTCTTTTCTGCCTTGCGCTCACCGGGGCTGGTGACACGGTCAGCATGGTCATCCGCAACCTGGTTCGGCAACTGGAAACACCGGATGAGATGCGCGGACGGATGACCGGGGTGAACATGATTTTCTTCATGGGCGGACCCCAGCTGGGGGAGCTGGAGGCGGGCGTGGTCGCGCAGGCCTTCGGGGCGACCGTCTCAGTGGTGAGTGGCGGACTGGGCTGCCTGGTTGCCACTGGAATTATCGCGGCATTGGAACCTGCCATCCGCCATTACAGGAAGAACTGACCGCTCGACGCTCGACGCTCGACGCTACACCAGAAGATGGACGAGCCGCCGTGTGATCAAGCTTCGTGCGTCGTGCCTCGTGCGTCGCGCGTTCTCAGCCTGCTGTTCTTGAATCCATACGCGAAATACAGCACCAGGCCGATGGCCAGCCACCAGCCAAACCGCACCCACGCGAGCGAGGGCAAACCCTTCATTACGAACAGGCAGAGCAAGGCACCCACGGTCGCCACGACGTAAACGAAAGGAACACGGAAGGGACGGGGGCGATCGGGATCGGTCCGCCGCAGCACCATCACGCCGACGCAGACCAGCGCAAAGGCAAACAGCGTTCCGATGTTGGTGAGGTCATAGGTCTCGCCCGCGTCGCCAATCAGAGACCAGAGCGCCACGAAGATTCCAGTGATGAGTGTGGTGACGTAGGGAGTCCGCCACTTGGGATGAATGCGCGCGGCCCAGGGCGGCAGTAGCCCGTCGCGCGCCATCGCGAAGAAAATTCTCGGCTGGCCGTACTGGAACACGAGCAGTACGGCGGACATCGAGAACACCGCGCCCAGCGCCACGATCCGCGCGATGCTGGTCATTCCGGTCACCTTGAGCGCATATGCCAGCGGATCCGCCTGGCTGCCCAGGTCCTTCCACGGCACCATGCCGGTCAGCACCGCGCCGATGATCACGTAAATGACGGTACAGATAGCGAGCCCGCCGAGGATCCCGATCGGCAGATTTCGCTGGGGATTTTTCGTTTCCTCGGCCGCCGTGGATATCGCGTCGAATCCGATGTACGCGAAGAAGACGATCGCCGCGCCCTGGTGAATGCCGGTGAAGCCATTGGGTGCGAAGGGGTGGTAGTTGGCGGTGTTGATGTGGCCCAGCCCCATGACGATGAACAGCACCAGCACGATCAGCTTCACCGCGACCATGATGTTGTTCGCGGTAGTGCTTTCGCGAACCCCGACCAGGAGCAGCCAGGTGATCAGCATGACGATCGCGAACGCCGGGATGTTGATCACGATCGGGATGCCGGCGATGTGCGGGGCCGAATCGAGCAGACCATGGATGGCGGGATCGCTGGAGAGCAGCGCCGTCCGGTAACCGGTGGTGAGCCAGGCGGGGAAATCGACCCAGCCAGAAAGCAGTGACTTGAAGTAATCGCCCCAGGAGATCGCCACCGCGACATTGCCGACCGCGTATTCCAGGATCAGGTCCCACCCGATGATCCAGGCCACCAGCTCGCCCAGGGTCGCGTATGAGTACGCATACGCGCTGCCGGCCTGGGGAATCATCGATGCCAGCTCGGCGTAGCAGAGTCCGGCGAGCGCACAGCATGCGCCCAGCAGCAGGAACGAGATCACCAGTGCCGGTCCGGCGCCCAGCCGGATGACTTCCCCGTTCGGCCCGACCTGGCCGGCGGCGGCGGATCCAATGGAACCGAAGATTCCGGCGCCGATCACCGCGCCGATCCCCAGCATGATGAGGTCGCCGGCGCCCAGCGCCCGCTTGAGACCGCCGGGACTCTCGCTGCTGGCTTCGGCGGTAATGGCCGCAACCGATTTACGGGCGAGCAATTGCGACACGCATCCTCCGTTGAGGCTGGAGACGTCCTCCCGGGCTACAACTCGATGGTGATGGTGAACTCACCCTCGATCGGGGTCCCGTCCAGCTTGTGAGCCGGTACGAACTCGTAATCGCGCATTGCCGCCAGGAAATTCTTGCGGTAGGCGGCGTCCGCTATTTCCGGATCGACCCGGACCGCGGTGACACGGCCGTTGGCGGCTACCCTGAAGTGAATTCGATAGGAGATGCCGCGGGTGGAGGGCGGTCTCTTCTCGAACGGAGGAAGAATGGTCTGTTTCGGTTTGGGAGGAAAGGCGTCCCCGCCCTCGCCTCCGGTTCCCGCGCCGCTGTCGACCCCGGCACCCGGACCGACACCGCTGCCCGCACCGCCCCCCTTTCCCGGACCCTCGCCCGTACCAGGCAGAGAGGAGAGATCCACCGTGCTGGTGACGGTTCCCTGGGTGGGGAGCTGGAGTTTCTGCACCTTGATCGGGGGTGGCTTCACCACTACCTGGGGGATCGGCTGCTCGACCGGTTTAGGTACGACCGGGGCGGGTGCCTGTTCCTGCTGGTATGGCGGCAGCTCGATCCGGAAGGTCTCCCCGCCCCCGCCACCTCTTTTGCCCGGCGCGCCCGGAGCCTTCGTATCCGGCAGCGTGTCCTGCGAAACCCGAAGCTCGTGGCTCACGAATAAGAAGAGCAGCAGTGCGTGAAATACGACCGACACCACGACCGGCCATCGGTATGGACGGTCGGTACGCGGCATGGTGAGGCTGGGGACCCTGGGCGGCGCTACCACGGAGAGAATTTACACCCCGCAAAACAAAGGGGTTCGGGTGTTACCCCGAACCCCTGATGCCTGACTCCGGCTCCGGCTTTACTGCTTCGCGGCCGTCGCTTCTGCCGGCGGTACGAAGCCGATAACCTGCACTCCGGCTCCGCGAGCGATGTCCATGGCCTCCACCACGTCCTGATACACCCGGTTGGGCGCGGCCTTGATGAACATCAGCTTCGCGGGACGCTGGTCGTAAATCGTGTGCAGCTCGGCATCCAGCGCCTGCTTCGCCACCGGCTTGGTATTGATGGCGAATCCGCCATTGTCCTGCAGCTCGAGAACGATCTGGTCGCTCTTGACGTTCTTCTGCTGCTTCTGTTTTTCGTCGGACGGCACCTGGACGTCCATGGCCATCCGGTTCAGCGGGATCTGCATCATGAAGATGATCAGCAGCACCAGCAGCACGTCGATCATCGGCACGACGTTCGGATCCGATTTAAACGAATGCGATTCTTCCGGAAGTTTGATTGCCATGGTTAGCGTCTCCCGAAGAGGCCGCGGTTTTCCTTGGGCAGCTCGGTCACCGCCGCCATCACGCGTACGCCCGACTTCCGTGCCAGCTGGATCGCCTCTTCCACCTTGGAGTAGGGCGTCTTCTGGTCGGCCTTGAAGTACATGATCTTGTCGGTCGCGCGCGCTCCGTACACGTCCCGCAGCGTCTGCTCCAGCTTCTCTTTCGAGATCGGCTTCGCGTTCAGGAAGAAATTCCCTCCCTGGTCGATGCCGAGGGTGACGTCGGTATCCTGCTCGTCACGCTTCTCGATGTGCTTGCCCTGGGGCATGGTGGCCACGAACCCGGACGCGATCAGCGGCGTCACGACCATGAAGATGATCAACAGCACCAGCATGACGTCGATCATCGGCACGACGTTCGGCTCGTATTTTACGCCACCTTTTCCGCCCCCTACGTCCATTCCCATCGTTCCGCTCCTTCCTTAAGGGCCAGTACCGATCTACTTGATGTGACCGGTCTGCGCGGCCTTCTGGGTCTGGAATTCCTTGGTGAAGATCGAGCGGCCGAACTCGGAGCCGACGCTCTTGATCAGGAAGTCCACGAATTCCTTGGACGTATAGGTCATTTCGACCGTGAGGTTTTCGATCTTGGTCTGGAAGTAGTTGTACAGCCACACCGCCGGGATCGCGACCAGCAGACCGAAGGCGGTGGTGATCAGCGCCTCGGCGATACCAGCCGAGATCGCTGCCAGGCCCTGGTTACCGCTGGCGGCCATACCGGTGAAGGCGTTCACGATGCCCATCACGGTGCCGAGCAGTCCGACGAACGGAGCGGTCGCGCCCACCGTCGCCAGCACGCCGAGACCACGCTTCAGCTCGGAGAGCAGGATCAGCATCTGCCGTTCAACCGCGCGCTCGGCCGAGTTGATGTCGGCGGCGGACACGGTGGCCCGGTCACGCAGCAGGGGCTTCACTTCGACCAGCGCCTCGCCCAGCACCCGGGCGACGTGCGACACCTTCTGCTTCTCGGCCAGGGCGATCGCCTGGTCCAGCTGGCCTTCCTGCAGGAAGCGCGCGAACTCGGGCGCGAACTTGGACGTCTGCTTCATGCTGCGGCGAAGCCTCCACCACTTGGCGGCGGCGACACCCAGCGAATAGACCGACATCAGGAAGAGCACCACCACGATGCCTTTGGCGAAACCACCCATGGTTCCCCAAAGTTCGATCAGCGACATGTTCATGGGTCTAGGGTCTCCACTTTTGGGTTATCGGTGTTGTCTGTGCGACCTGCGAGCTAGCGACGGATGCTGAACGAAATCGGCACCTGCACCAGCACGCGGACGGCCTGGCCACGCACCCGGCCGGGCCGGTACATGCTCTTCAGGACCGCGTCGCGGGCCGAGAGCTCGAACGCCTTGTTGGTCGACTGCACGATGCGCAGCGAGCTGGGCTCGGCATGCCCGGTGGTATCGATGATGACCTCGACGACCACCGTACCCTCGATACCGGCCTGGCGCAGCAAGTCAGGGTAGTCCGGCGTGAGGGTCGTGATACGTTCCGGCTTCTCGTCCACCACCGCCTCGATGAACGCCTGACCCGGATCGATCTTCACGTCGGTGGCCGAGAGGGCGGAAATGCCCTTTTCGATGCCAACGCCGCTGAAGTCCTTCGGGTCGAACTTCTCGTTCAGGTTGATCGGGGGGATGTTGGTCGGGATGTTGACCGGAGCGAGCAGCGCGGTGAACCCCTTGGGCTCCTCGAGCTTCACTTCCGGCTTCTGCTCTTCCTGCTTTTTCTCTTCCGGCTGGATGAACACCATGGTGGTGTCCAGCTTGCTCTCCTTGAACTGTTCCCCGGCGGCGATGGTCGCCTTCACTGCGGCGGCCACCAGCAAACCGTGAAACAGAATGGAGAGGGTGGTGCTGCTGCCGAACCTGCCCCCCTGCCGTTTCCGGGGGTTGGACTCGATGAGATTATCGAACACGTCGGTGGCCTCCGCCTGGGTGTTTCAAGGGTGAATGTACCAGCCACTCCCGTGAGGCCACAGGTCGCTCGGTAGCGGCGATGTGGTATCGAGATTACAAAACGTTAACAATGGAATTACAACATTCTCACTTCCGGCAATGCTCACCCCGTGGCCCTCGCCCTCATCCCTGTTCCCCTCTCCCGGAGGCTGCCCCGAGGGGGAGAGGGGGGGACGAACCCCAGGGCGATATCGGGATTTCACCGAGAAATCGTGAACGACACCGGCACGTTCACCAGTACCCGCACCAGTCGCCCGCCCACGCGGCCTGGGCGATAAATCGACCCCAGTATTGCCGCTCGTGCGGACGCCTCGAAAGCATGGTTGCTGGACCGCAACACCTTCACCGACCCTGGCTCTACACGTCCGGCGGTGTCTATCACTGCCTCAATCACGACCGTGCCTTCGATACCGGCCTGCCGTAATAGATCGGGATATTCCACGACCGGTGGGGAGATGACCGTGGGCGGTTCGTCCACCTGGTCGTTGAGAAGCACAGTACTCGCGTCCGGTACTGGCGGACCCAGCGTGAGTGCGGGGGGTTCGGCCCAAGCGCGCCCGACGGTCGTGCTATCGATGACCACGGTGGAATCGATCGGCGGGATAAACATCGGCACTGTCACCGGAGCGTCGGGCAGGGTAAGCGGCCCGACTACCGGCTGGTCTGGCATCTTGATCGTGGGCCGCCTGGGAACGGGTTGATACGTAACGAGCGTATCGACCCTCGGCCGATCCTTGAAGACAAAATCGCTGTGCCGAGTGGCCACAATTGCGCCGAAGAGCAAGAGCGAGTGCACTGCGAGCGAAACCGTTGGACCGCGGAGACCCGGTGTACCGCGACGACGAGGACCCGACTCGATCAGATGACCCAGCATGGTGCGCTCCTGAACGGGTTGAATCGAACATTCCCGATCGCGCGCCAGGCTGCTTTACCGCGGGCTCTCTGGAGGATTACAAGACGATCACGGCTGGATGACGTCCGCCAACTGCTCTGTCTCGCCGCTCGTTCGTCCCGTCTGTACCGGGAGCACCACCGTAAAGGTGGTTCCCCGCCCCGGACGGCTCTGCGCCTCGATGGATCCGCCGTGCGCCTCCGCGATCCACTTGCAGATGGCCAGCCCCAGGCCGGCGCCCGGTCGCTCGCCGGTGCGGCTTCGGGCCGCGTCCGCCCGCCAGAAGCGGTCGAAGATATGGGGCAGGTCGCCGGGCGCGATGCCGATTCCGGTATCGCGAACCGTCATCTGCACGCTGCCGTTCACCTGGGATGATTCCACCCACACGTTGCCGCCCTTGGGCGTGTACTTGGTGGCATTGGTGAGCAGGTTCATCACCAGCTGGCGGATACGGCTGGGATCGGCGGCCAGGACCTGTCCTTCCGTCGGGACGGTGACCTCCACCGTCACGCCGGCCTGCTCGCCGAGAATGCTCGCGGTCTCGGAGACCTCGGAGAGAATTTCCCGCATGTCCACCCGCTCCAGGTGCAGGGGCGCACGCCCTTCGTCCGCGCGGGCCAGCATCAGCAGCGAATCCACCATCTCGGTCATGCGGTTGACCTCGATCAGCGTTTCTTCCAGGACCTCGAGCACTTCGGGCGGCGTCGCCGGATGGGTGATCGCCCGTTCGACCCCGGAGCGAAGGACGGTGAGCGGGGTCTTGAGCTCGTGGCTGGCGTCCGCGGTGAAGCGGCGCAGCGAAATGAAGCTTCGTTCCAGGCGCGCCAGCATGGCGTTCAGCGTGGCGGAGAGCCGGGCGATCTCGTCCCCGGTCTTGGGCTCCACCAGCCGCCGGTGCAGGCTGCGGCCGTCGGAAATGGCCTCCACTTCGTCCACGATGAACTGCACCGGTTTGAGGGTCCCACCGACCAGGAGGTATCCCACCAGTACCGAGGCAACCAGGATGAACGGCGCGATCACCATCATGGCCGAAAGCAGGCGCTGCGGCCCGAGCGTCACACCGCTGGTCGATGCGCCCGAAAGCACCAGCCCGATGCCCGGTGCGTCGCCGACCGGGCGGGCGAAGTAGCGGACCTCCCCGACCGGCAGATCGAGATTGACGCTGCCGAATCCCTCGACCTCGCGGTTCTGCGTGGCCTGTTCCAGCAGCTTGACCAGCGAGCCTCCGGACAGCGCGCTGGCGCTCGAGGACAGGTAGAGCGTCTCGTTGTTCGCTCCGAGGACCGCGATGAAATCCGGAATCACCGCCAGCCGTCCGGCGACACGGGACGCAAGAATCGGCCGGCCGGTCTGGATGTCGTTGGTGACGGCGCCGCCCGGCTCCCGGGCCGCAACCGCCAGGACCTGCGAGGCGAAGTCCGCCTCGACGCGGGCCCTCGCGTCCAGCTCGGCGAGGTTTTCGGAGCGCTGCGCCAGGTAAATGGTGAGGGCAAAAACAAACATGGTGGCGCCCAGCGCCACCGCATACCAGAGAACCAGCTGTCCGCGGATACTTTGCATCTATCCTATTCCTTCAATACGTAACCCACGCCCCTCACGGTGTGGATCAGCTTCGGATTCCGGCGGAAGTCCACCTTCTTGCGCAACCGGTTGATCACCACGTCCACGATGTTGGTTCCGGGGTCGAAGTGGTAGTCCCAGGCATACTCGGTAATCAGTGTCCGGGACAGCACCCGCCCGGGATTGCGCGCGAGGTATTCCAGCACCGCGTACTCCTTGGGCGTCAGCTCGATCGGCGTATTGCCGCGGCGCACCTCCCGGCTGGCCGTGTCGATCTTCAGATCGCCGATCTTCAGCACGGCGGGGGCGATCGACTTGGGGCGCCGCGACACCGCCTCGACCCGGGCGAGCAGCTCCTCGAACGCGAATGGCTTGGTGACGTAATCATCGGCGCCGATCTTGAGCGCCTGGACCTTGGACTCGACCGCGTCCTGCGCGGTCAGCACCAGGACCGGCGTCGTCACCCCGCGGTCGCGCGCGGTCCGCAGCAGCTCTACGCCGGACAGGCCCGGCAAACGCAGATCCAGCACGATGAGGTCGTAATTGCCGTCGGACGCGAGCTTGAGGCCCCCGATCCCTTCGTCGATCAGGTCAACCTGCATGCCCTGCTCTTCGAGCCCGCGCTGGACGAATTGCCCCACCGTCCGGTCGTCCTCGATCACCAGGACCTTCACCGATCCCCCGGCATGCCCTTCATGGGAAGGAATACCTTGAACGTCGTACCCCGGTCAGGCTGGGATTCCACGGTGATCCGGCCATGGTGCTCCGCGACGATCCCGTAGCAGATCGACAGCCCCAGGCCGGTGCCGCGTCCCGGCGCCTTGGTGGTGTAAAATGGCTCGAAGATTTTCGGGATATCCGCCGCGGCGATGCCATGGCCGGTATCCTGGATCGACACCACTACCTCGTCGAACCGCTGCGTATTGAATCCGCTGGCCACCGTGAGCGTTCCCTCGCCGTCCATCGCGTCGATGGCGTTGAGCATGAGGTCGAGAAACACCTGCAGCAGCTGCTTGGCGTTGGCCTCGATCTCCGGGAGCCCGTCGTCCACCTTTCGTTCCAGCTTGATCTTCTTGAAGCGGTCGTGATGCTGCACCAGGAAGATGGCGTCTTCCAGCAGCTGGTTGACCTGGACCGGTTTCTTGACGCTGGCCTTGGGCCGGGAGAAGTCGAGCAGCCCGTCCACGATCGCCTTGCAGCGCTCCAGCTCCTGGTCCATGATGCCGAGATATTCGTCAAAGGCGCGCTTGGTCTCGCGCGGCAGCTCGTCACGACGCAGCTCGAGCGCCTCGATGCACGCGCCGATGGTGGCGAGCGGGTTGTTGATCTCGTGCATGATACCGGCGGCCAGCTGGCCCACCGCGGCCATCTTTTCGGTCTGGCCGATCTGCTTCTGGATGTTCTTCCACTCGGTGATGTCTTCACCGATCGTGATGGCGTGTGTCACCTCGTCATCGTTCAGCCGCATGGGGATCTTGGTGATCCGGTAGTAATGCGGGGCTCCGTGCGCACCCGACTCCACCTCGACCTGCTCGATCCGCCCGGTCTCGAACACCGAGTCGAATTCGCTCTTCAACAGCTCCTTGGGTTGACGGGACATCACGTCAAAGACACTCCGCCCCACGGTCTCGTCCCGGGTCATTTCGTGGGTGCCGGTTTCGCGCTTCCGGTTCCACGCCTGGATCACGTAGTCGCGGTCGATCACGTACAGGCCGACGGGCAATGAATCGATGATCTTGCCGGTGAACCGGCGCTGCGAGTCGATCTCCCGGGTGCGCAGCGCCACCTCGCTCGCGAGGTCTTCCGACAGCTCCACCGACCAGAGCAGTGGAGAAAGGATCCGCGCCACGATTCCGACGACATCCCGCGCCACCGGGGCACCGGGGCCCTCCGGGATGTAGGCCTCCAGCAGGCCGAGATGCTCCGCTTCATGAACCAGCGGAATCCGGAGATGCCAGTGATTGCCTTCGATCTCGTGCGCTTCGCCCAGCTGGACCCAGCGCGAGATTTCGGAGATGACCTTCGCGTTGGGCGGGGTGTCACCCGGCCCTCCCACGGCGCGGAAATCCGCGCCGTCAGGCGTGCGGATCCAGACCCGGCAGTCGCGCGCGCCGAGTCCCCGTTCCAGCGCGCCGACGATTCCCTGGAACACCTCTTCCGTTCCGATCCCCGCTTCGAGATAGGAGGCGACGTCGGACAGCACGCGCAGGGCGGGATGGTCGATTCCCGGGAGTCCCGTATCGGCGATACGGGACCCGGACGGGCGCGCCAGATCAGTCATGGATCAGAAGGTATGTAACGCGGGCAGGGGGCGCCAATAACGCTCACAGCGTGGCGAGCTGCTCGATCAATTCCCGGTTCTCACGTTTGAACCTGGTCTCGCTTTCGATGTACTTCCACCGCAAAATGCCCTTCTTGTCCACGATGAAATACGCGCGCTGCGAGAAGAAACGGTCTTCCAGGAGTGTGCCGTAGCGCCGACAAACGTCCCGCCTGAAATCGCTCAGCAGGTCGACCGTGATCGAGTACTTGCTGCGGAATTCCTTGAGCGAAGGAATCGCGTCGACGCTGATACCGAAGACCCGCGCGTTGACCCCTTCGAATTCACCAAAGCCCTGGCTGAAGTCACAGAACTCGGTAGTGCAGACACTGGTGAACGCCAGCGGAAAAAATGCCAGCACCACGTTCGCGGAGCCGCGCAGTGACGAGAGAGTGACGTCGCCCCCGGCGGTCGAGGGAAGCGTGAAGTCGGGCGCGATGTCGCCGACCCGGGGAAGAGCCACAGAGGTAGCGGTCATGCGTTGAAGATACGTGGTTTTACGGACTCGGATTAAGAGGTGCGAGCCATGTTGTTTTTGGGAGCGTGCCGCTTTATTTCCCGCACCTAGCCCACCGGAGCGAACACATGCCGCACGAGCTTCCCAAGCTGCCCTATCCCTTCGACGCGCTCGAGCCCCACATCGACGCGAAGACGATGGAGATACATCACGGCAAGCACCACCAGGCATACGTCAACAATCTCAACGCCGCCCTCGACAAACATCCCGAGCTGCACAAGAAGAGCCTCTCCGACCTGCTCGCCGGGATCAATTCGGTTCCCGAAGACATCAGGAATGCGGTACGGAACAACGGTGGCGGTCATTCCAACCACACCATGTTCTGGCAGATCATGGCCCCCAAGGCGGGCGGCGAGCCGTCCGGCAAGCTGGCCGACGCCATCAAGTCGGCGTTCGGAGACTTCGCCAAGTTCAAGGAACAGTTCGCCGCGGCGGGAACAGGACGCTTCGGGAGTGGCTGGGCCTGGCTGATCGCGAAGGGCGGCAAGGTCTCCATTGAAAGCAGCCCCAACCAGGACAGCCCGATCATGGACGGCAAGACGGCTATCCTCGGTCTCGACGTCTGGGAGCATGCCTACTATCTGAAGTATCAGAATCGCCGGCCGGACTACATCACGGCCTGGTGGAACGTCGTGAACTGGCCCGAAGTCACCAAGCGTTTTGAAGCCGCGAAATAACCAGAACGGAGGTTGAGCTCCACGTGGAAACCCGCATCGCAGTGACCGCTCTGATTGGTTGCCTGGTCTGCGCCTGCCAGCCCAAGACCGAGGCAGGAAAGCAGGATACCGCCAAGCAGCCTGAGAACGCCGCATCCGCGGCAACCGCCGCGAAGGTGGAAATCACCGAGCCCGCCGAGGGCGCGACCGTGACCAGCCCGGTGAAGGTCGTTCTGCAAACCACCGGCGTGGAGATCGTCGCCGCCACCGATGAACGCCCGGGCACCGGTCATCATCATCTGTTCGTCGATCATGCCGTCACACCGGTCGGCGATACCATGCCGCGCGGCGTGACCGGGATCATTCACCTCGGCCGCGGCCAGACCGAGTTCTCGCTCGACTCGCTGAAGCCCGGTGCGCACACCGTGATCGACGTGATCGGGGACTCCAAGCACATCGCGCTGAACCCGGTGGTCTCGGACACGGTGCACTTCACCGTCCAGGCTGCCGCCAAGGGTGCGAAGTCGACCGCGAAGTCCAGCGCCAGGAAGAGCACGACTACTAAGAAGCGCTGACAAAGAGGTCGCATGAATGCGAAACGGGCGGTCACTCGACCGCCCGTTTTCGTTGCCCGTCCCCTGCACCGTTACGCGGCATCACCGTTAACTGGCAGGTGCACTACTTCTGAACCCACCCTCTTTGCTCACATCCTCGCCCACCGCCACATACACCATGGTGATCTTGTTCCGATTCCGGCTGATCAGGCCAGTCCGATACGGCTTCAACCCATCCATCGTCGGGATCACGGTCAGTATGAACGCGTCCACCAGCGGAAGCTCCACGCTCGGCACGACGAAGAACGCCTCGTGCATGGGCGTCACGATACCCACTCGCTGGCGATCCTGGTCGGTGTCCATGTACACCGTGACTTCAGCATTCTGATAGTTGAAGACACGGATGATGACAACCGTGGTGTCGACAGCGATTTCGTGATGAGTCGGAGCTGCTGCGGCGTGAGAACCCGGGAAGTGAAACGCTCCACACGACCAACTGAAAGCGGTGGTGACGATACCTAGCATCGTCAATAAGGGAAGGTGAGCCGCTCTCATTTTCATCTGGCGCCTCCTCGGCAGCCGGTCCTGGTCTAACGTCTCTGGTCCAGGTATATGCAAGCGAGGTGCCAAATGGCGTGTGGCGGGCGCGCGCTATACGAAGCAGTGCTGCGGCGACGATAACGCGTTGGAAGGGCTGGAAGGGTCAGCAGGGGTTTGAAACGTTACGACATCAGACCTTTCCCAACCCTTCCGACCTCAAGTAGCAGCGAGTAACTCGTCGAGAAGGGCCGTCAATCGTTCCACCGCGAACGGTTTCTGGAGGCGGGCAAACACCCAGTCACGCGGCACCGCTGTCTCGGTGAGATCCAGCGTGGGGACGTGGCCACTATAAAGGATCAGCGCGACCGCGGGACTGACCTGCCGGATCGCCAGGATCGACTCCTGCGGCTGAGCATTGTCGATCCGCAGATGCAGGAGGATGGCGGCGGGGGCTTCTCCCTGGAGCCGCTTGACAGCCATGTCCAGGCTGCGTGCTTCGACGGTGACAAAGCCCTTTTCGCGGAGCCCGTCGGACAGTGTTTGCAGAAACGCGGGGTTGTCGTCCACGATCAGCACCGACCGGGAGCGGCGCAGTGTTCGCTCCAGGCTCTGCAGCAGTGCCTGCAAGCCCATCGGCTTGGGAAGGATCCGGATGGCGCCTTCGCGTTCCGCTTCGAGGATCAGGTCGCGGGTGGCATGGGCGGTCATCAGGAGTACTCGAAGATCGGGACGCTGCTGGCGCATCACCTTCAAGGCCTGCACACCGTCCATCCCCGGCATCTTGATGTCCATCAGGACTGCGGCGAAGGAATTTTCGCGTACCGCTTCGATTGCCGCTTCACCGGAGAAGACACCTTCCGCGTCCCAGCCGTGCAGCTTGAGGACGTCGCACAACGTCCTCACCATGGTTCGGTCGTCGTCGACGACCAGGATTCGTCTGCTCATGCAGCCTTTCCCAGGTCCGCCACCGGAAGGACCAGGGTAAACGCCGCCCCTTCGCCCTCCTTGCTGCGGACCGTGATATCACCGCCGTTGGCCACGGCCAGGGCTCGCGAGACCGCCAGGCCGAGACCCATGCCCCGCGCCTTGGTGGTGAATAGCGGCTCGAAGATCCGCTCCAGGTTCTCCGCCGCGATCCCGCTGCCGTTGTCGGCCACTTCCAGGACCAGCTTGTCGGACCGCACCCGCGCCCGCACGTCTATGGTGCCGCCGCGCTCGCCGATCGCCTGCATCGCATTGGTCAGGAGATTCAGCACCACCTGGCCAACCTGGACCTGGTCCGCCAGCGCCGGTGGCAGATTCTCCGGGATGTCGATCCGAACCTTCACACCATCCAGCCGGGTCACCCGCTCGAGCTGGCCCTGGACCACTTCTCTCAGTGTAACCGGTTGGCGCTGGGGCGGCTTGACGCGGGCAAAGTCGAGCAGATCGCTCACGATCTTCTCGGACAGATCCACCTGCGCCCGCAGGATGCCGAGATATTCCTTGACCTTGGCCGGCGGGTCGGAGATCACCGCTTCCAGGAAGTAGATCGCGTTGGTCATCACGCCCAGCGGGTTCCGCAGCTCGTGCCCCACCCCGCTGGCCAGCTGCCCCAGGATCGCGAGCTTTTCGCGGCGAACCAGGGACTCCTGCGCAACCCGCAGCTTGGCCAGGGTTTCATCCAGCTCGCGCGTGCGTTCGCGGAGCAGCTGTTCCCCCAGCCGGCGTTCGGTCATGTCCCGGGTGACCTTGGTGAATCCGGTCACTTTCCCCTCGCGGTCATGCACCGCGGTGATCACCACGTTGGCCCAGAAGCGGCTTCCGTCTTTCCGGTATCTCCAGCCTTCGTCCTCTATCCGGCCCTCGGCTTTGGCGATCTGCAGCACCCGGGTGGGCTTTCCGGCCGCGATCTCATCCGCGGAGTAGAACCGGGAAAAGTGTTTTCCGACGATCTCCTGCTCGCTGTAACCTTTGAGTCGCTGGGCGCCGGCATTCCAGGTCGTGACGTGACCCTCCGCGTCCAGGCCGAAAATCGCATAATCCTGGACCTGCTCCACCATCATGCGGAAGCGCTCTTCGCGCTCCTCCTGCGACGCGCGAACCCCCTCGGCGAGGCGGTTGAAGGCCTCGGCCACATGACCGAGCTCGTCGTTCCGCGCCACGCGGACACCCTTCACGAGCTCACCGCGGTTGATGGCGTCGGCGGCGGTGGCGAGCTGGGCCAGCGGTCCGGTCAAACGGCGGGAAAGCACCGCCGCAGCGACGAGTGCCACCACGATCAGGCCGGCCGCAATTCCGAGCAGCCGCTTGAGAAAGACGTCCGAGGCCTTAACCACGATCTGCTCGGGAAATTCCACCAGGGCGATCCACTCGGTTCCCCGGCCTCGCGCGGTGGCGCCGTACACCATTCCCCTGCCGGGCCGCTCGTAGCGGACGACCTGCGGACGCTCGACATCGGTACCGGGACGCAGGAACCGGCTGGGCCCCTCGACCATCCGGCTCAGGTCGGTCCACGAACGCTGGAGCGTGTCCCCGACCAGGAAGGTGGCGTCCGGGCCAATCAGGCCGTTCACGGTCTGCCGGGTCTGGGGGGTGGACTCCTGCAGCCTCCACTGCACCAGGTAGCCGAGCGGGTTGGAGCGGGGGCCTACCAGGCCGAAGGTCGGGTACACCACGGAATCGCCGAGCGCGCGGAAGGCGCCGACCATCGCGGTGTCGCGGCGATCCAGCGCGAGGATGATGTCGGGATGCGGGATACCGGCGGCACGCCGCGTGGCGGTTCCCGCGGCCAGCACCGTACGTCCCTTCATGTCGTGGAGCTCGACCGAAAGCATTCGGTCTGGATTGTTACCGGCATAGCGGAGGGCGGCGAGGGCCGCGGCCCGACTTCCCTGACTGCGGTCCCGCAGGTACGCCTCGACCTCAGGCTTGCGGGCAACCTCGCGAATGCCGGCCACGCTGCCGGTGACCGAGTTCCGGAGCAACGCAGCCATCTGCTGGACGACGCCCTGCAGCCGGGTTGTCGCCGACTGCACGCTGGTGCTGCGCATCTGGAGATACGCCGCCACGGTGAGCGCCGCGATGACGACCAGCACCAGTGAGCCGGTCATCACTGGCAATCTCCACTCGAGCGACTGCAGGCGCCGTACTCGGTTCATCCGACCCGCACTGTGGTGGACTAACGACGAAGCCCACTACGAAACTCTACGTAGCAGGCCTGTTCGTGGCCAAGCGTGAATAGTAGCGCCACTTTTTCATCGCGGGCGCCACGCTCCCCGGCCGACCGCGGGAATGAATCGATCCAGCCCCCGCGGCGGGAAGGACAGGGTCCGACCCTGTTCCGCGCTCTGATAGGCCGCCATCAAGACCTGCATCACGGCAACGCCGTCGTCGAAAGTCAGCATCGGAGTCTCGCCACGGAGAAAAGCCCGCGCGAAATGCCGGTTCTCCGCTTCGTAGCCATAGACCGCGGTCTCCCCTGCCACCACCGGCATCAGACCCGTTTCCGCATTCTGCTTTTCGACCAGGTCTTCGCCCTGCTTTCCTGTCACCTGGCGGCTGAAGAAAAGTCGTAGTCCGCTGTCGAGCGTATTCAGCGACATCGAGTATTCCGGGCCGAGGAGCTCGGCGGTAATCCGCAGCCCCGCTCCGACGAACCCCCACGAGGTGCTCGCCTCGCCCACCAGCGGCTCACCGGCCTCGTCCTCGTACTCGATGGTGACGCTGGCAAAGTCTTCCGCGGGCCGGCGGCGATAGTCCACCATTTTCCCCATCTGTCGGGCGAGCAGCCGGGTGTATTCGGGGCGGGTCCACTTGAGGCTGGCGATCCGCGCGCTGATCCGCACCGGCCGGATCGCATCGCGGGTAGCGCCGGGCGGAGTGAGCAGGAAGCGCACGACCTCGACCGAATGGCACATCATGTCATTGAGGACGCCTCCGCCCTGCAGCGTGCCCTGCCAGAACCAGGGCATGTGCGGGCCGCTGTGCTCCTCGGCCGCGCGCGCGAGATAGGGCCGGCCCGTCAACGACGCTCCGCGGGCCCAGAGGATCGAACGTCCCTGGGTGATCGCGGGAGCGAAGAGTTGATTCTCCAGGTACCCGTGGTTGAGCCGCGCCTTCCTTACTATGGCCGCCACCTTCCTGGCCTCGCCCACGTGACGCGCGAGCGGCTTCTCGCAGGCGACGCCTAGCAATCCGTTGCGCTTCCGGGAAGCCGCCGCTGCGACCAGCTCTTCGAGATTGGCGAGCCGCGCGTGATTGGGCCCGCAGATCCACACCGCCTGGATCGCCGGGTCCCGGACCATCTCGGTGATCGAGCGATACGCCTTTACGTCACCCACGTCGAGCGACCGGGCATAGGCGACCGTTTCGCGGGCCCGCCCGGCGTTGGGACTCCAGATCCCCCGAACGTCGATGTCGCGGACGCCAAGAAATGACTGCAGGTGAAAGCGGGTAATGAATCCGCTGCCGACAAACCCCACGCCCAGTCGTTCGCTCACTGGGTCTCCGCTGCGCCGATTCGGCGCCCCGCGGGTGAGGCTTTCGGCGCGCCTGCGGCGGTTTCGTCGGAGAAGAACCCGGCGATGGACGCCGCCGCCACCAGCGCGACCGCTGAAACCGTGTACCAGAGTGCCGGATAGCTGAGTGTTCCTCCCGGCGGGGTAAAGGCGCGCTCGAGTACGCCCAGCAGGTAACCGCCCAGGACCGGCCCCAGCCCCAGGATGATGATGCCGAAGACCGTCTGCGCGGAGTGCCGGATGTCGGCATCGGCGAGGCGGTCCACATAGATGAAAGCGCCCGCGAAGAAGCAGGCGTAGCACAGGCCGTGGAGCGCCTGGGCCACCACCACGACGCCAAGCTGCGGTACGGCGGCGAAGATCGCGTAGCGGATGCAGTACGCCATCGCCCCGACCAGCATCACCCAGCGGAACCCCAGCCGGGTGAGCATGACTCCCAGGACCGCCATCACGAAGATCTCGGCGAACTGTCCAATGGACATCACCTGTGGAATCAGGCTTTCCCGCAGCCCGAGGGACACGAGGAACTGGCCGGTCTTCATGAAGTAGATCTGGTGGATGACACTGATCAGCACGCTGGCGACCACGAGTACGGCAAATGACCGTTGGCGCAGCAGCCGGAAGGCCTTCGCAAAGGCGAGCGGCTCAACACCGTCCCGCCGCGGCGGGGTTCGCGGCAGGGTGAAGGCAAATACGCCGTACAACAGCGACAGCACGCCTGAGAACCGCAGCCCGTCCGCGAGACGATGCGTCACGTCGGTGGTTTCACTGCCTCCGACAAACGGAGGAAACGGCTGAAATTGCAGGTTGGTCTGCAGCCAGAAAATCGAGAAGCACCACCCCGCGACGATCCAGCCGATGGTTCCCCACACTCGCACTCCCGGGAAGGTTCGCTCCGGATTGTCCAGGTGCGCCATGGCCAGCGAGTTGGTGAGCGCCAGGGTCGGCATATAGACCACGCTGTAGGCCACGGACAGCCCCAGCCACGCGCCGTAGCTGGTCTGGCCCGCGGTGATCCACTTGATCACGCCGCCCACGATGAGGAGCACACCGAGAAATCGTTCGGTGTTGAAGTACCGGTCGGCGAGCTGGCCCGCGATGAAGGGTGCGGACACCGCGCCGACCGACCCCGCGAGCCCGAGGATCATCCCCACCTGGCCACCGGTGAAGCCGAGACCGCCGGCTCCAGGGCTCGCCTGGAGATATTGTCCCAGCACGGGAAGCCAGATTCCCCAGACGGCGTACTGGAGAAACATCATCGCTGCGAGCGGTGCGCGGCGGTTGCTCATTTGGACTCCAATACCGGGTGTGAAGCGATCGTCGCGAAACGACCCCGACCCCTGACCCCCAACTCCTGTTTTTCGGCCGCTAATTTGACGCGCGTTCCGACAGAGTGCTACGTTCTGCCCGACTTCTCCCCGCGACAACATGACCCTGATTCGAAGCGCCCCGCCTCAGCAGGCCGAAGCGGACCTTACCAGGGTCTATGACGCGGTCATCGTGGGTTCCGGGGCTGCCGGCGGGATGGCGGCGCACGTCCTGACCAGCCAGGGGATGAAGGTGCTCATGCTCGAAGCGGGCAAGAAGCTGCCGATCGAGCAGGAGCTGAAGTCCATGCAGTGGCCGTACGAACACCCGCGTCGCGGCGAGGTCCCCGCCGGTTCCCATGTCCTGTCCTTCAACGAATACACCATCCGCCAGCCGCCGTACGCGAAGGGGACCTCGTTCCAGCACGTCTATTCCTATACCGCGGGGTGGGCGGCGTCCGACGCGAAGAAAAACATCCTGGTGGACGAGAAGGATCATCCGTACACAGGCACGCGGTACGCCTGGGTGCGCGCGCGCTGTCTTGGCGGAAAGACCAACATCTGGGGCCGGCTGGCGCTGCGCCTTTCCGATTACGACTTCAAGGGGAAAACCCACGACGGGTACGGCGAGGACTGGCCCATCAGCTACGCCGACCTCGAGCCGTACTATGACAAGGTCGACCTCTACCTGGGCATTTCCGGGGTAAAGGAAAATCTCCCGCAGCTGCCCGACAGCCTCTTCCAGCGGCCGACCAAGCTCAATCCGTCGGAAGTGAAGCTGCGCGCCGGGATAGCGAGGATGGGGCGGGTGCTCACCCCATACCGCGCAGGCGTGACCACCGACGGACTCAAGCACAACAAGTACCGGAGCAAGTGCTTTGGACGAGGCGCCTGTCACCGTGGTCGCGGCTGCGACATCCATGCGTCCTTCGATTCGCCCACCGGCCTGATCTATCCGTCGATGGACACCGGCAATCTCACGCTGCGCACCAATGCGATCGCCCATGAGATCCTGGTGGACAAGATCACCGGCAAGGCGCGAGGCGTCGGCTTCATCGATAGCGCGACCGGAAAGAGCTACGAGGCGAGGGCGAAGGTCGTGATCGTGGCGGCGTCCACGCTGGAATCGGCCCGGCTGCTCCTGCTGTCCACATCGACCCAGCATCCCAACGGAATCGGAAACAGCAGCGGCCACGTCGGGCACAACTTCTGCGAGCACCTGATGGGTCCCGCGATCACGGGCGTGATGCGGGACCTGGTCGGCAAGCCGCATACCCTGGATGACGGTCGGCCCGGTGGCTTCTACATCCCGCGGTTCCGCAATCTCAAGGACAAGCAGTCCGATTTTATCCGGGGCTACGGCTTCGAGGGAGACGGCGGGCAGACCATGTTCCCGCTCCGGGCAATGGATACCCTGGGCTTTGGCGCCGGCTTCAAGAAGGCGGTCCGGGATTACGCGGGTGCGTTCATTACCATGGGTGGCTTCGGTGAGGTGCTGCCGCGCTACGAGAACTCCGTGAGCCTGGATTCCGGGCAGAAAGACCGCTGGGGCATTCCGGTCCTCAAGTTCGACTACAAGTTCGGCGACAACGAGCGGGCCATGGCGAAGGACATGGTGGTCGCGGGACAGGAAATGTTCGAAGCCGCCGGGATCGAAATCTTCAAGGTCGACCGCGACGTCTTCACCGAAGGTTGGTCCATTCACGAGCTGGGCACCGCCCGCATGGGCACGGACCCCAAGAAGTCCGTCCTGAACCAGTTCCAGCAGTCGCACGACGTGAAGAATCTGTTCGTGGTGGATGGCAGCAGCCACGTGAGCGCGTCATGCCAGAATCCGACCTGGACCATCATGGCGCTGGCGTGGCGATCCTGCGAGTACCTGGCCCAGGAATTCAAGAGGAATAACCTGTGAGCGACCTGACGCGGCGCGAAGCGCTGCACACTGCGGCCGTTGGTGTGGTGGTGCTGCCGGCGGCATTGACCGCACAGGGGCAGAAGGCCGCCGCACCTCGTTTCTTCTCGGCTGTCGAGTACGCGCTGGTCGATCAGTTGTCCGAGATGATCATCCCCACCGACGCCCATTCACCCGGGGCCAGGGCCGCGAAGGTCGCCGACTATATCGATGGGCGCCTGGCCGAAACGACGGAAGCGGAATGGCAAGCCACCTGGCGGACGGGACTCAAGCTGGTGGACGAGCTGTCGAACACGATGAATGGAAGAACCTTCATGACGTCAACGCCGGATCAGCAGCTGGCGGTGCTCACGCGCATGGCAGCGAACGAGGCGACGGCCAGGACACCGCTGGATCGGTTCTTCATCGAGCTCAAATTTCGGGTCGTGCGCGGGTACTACAGCTCGAAGATCGGCATTCATCAGGACCAGACGTACAAGGGCAACGTCTATCAAAACGGGGAGTACGCGGGAATCGATCCGAAGTAGCGCTTACTTCAGCGGGCGGATGCTGATCTCCTTGAACCACACCGTGTCCTTGTCCCGGTGATTCTGGATGCCTATGAAACCTTCGCTGGGACGGGGCGGGGTGCGGTCGGGCTCGTACCAGAATTTTTTCGCGGGGACGTCCTGGCCTTCGGTGTAATCCGTTACCTTCACACCGTTCAGCATCACCACCGTATGCGCGCCGTTCAGCGTGATCTCCATCGTGTTCCAGTCGCCGGGCTTTCCGGTGCGCGCCATTGCCCTGGTCAGCGAGTAGAGTGTGCCGGTGGTGTGCCAGTCGTCGTCGCTGTCGTCGATCTGGACTTCGAAACCGGTGTAGACCGGGAGCCAGGGCTCGGTGGGTTCCCTGGGGACCCGGATGAAAATGCCCGAGTTGGACTGCTTGTCCCGGGTCTTGTAGACCACCCGGATCACGGAATTGCCGATCTTCTTCGGCGTATACCACAGAAGGCCCATACCGCCGCGGGTCATCATCATCCCGCTGTCTACCACAACTTCGCCGGGGCCCACGTGCTCCCAGCCGGTGAGGTCTTTGCCGTTGAAGAGGGGAGTCCATGGAGGAGATTGGGCAGTCATCGGACTTGCCATGATCAGCAAAAAGGTGACCACTGCAAGACTCCTGTATACGCCCACAGCTCAGCCTCTTGTTGAGATGGGCAGATCCCTCGCCGCTACCGCGGCTCGGGACAAGTGGAGCGGATGGGATTCGCCCCTCGCTCGCGCTCGGGGTGACGCGACCCCCGAGTTGCATGGAGCGGATGGGATTCGAACCCACGACCCCCTGGTTGCAAACCAGGTGCTCTCCCAACTGAGCTACCGCCCCGAACGAACTAGAAGGTAACGGTTTACCGCTCCGTTGGTGATTGGGTTTATTATCCGCGATGCCCACCGTGCTGCTGGTCGACGACGAGGAAGCCGTGCGATACGCCCTTGGCAGGGTTCTGCGAAGCGCGGGGTACGACGTGGCCGAATGCGCGAGCGGGACGCTGGCGATGAAATTTCTGAAGATGTCCAAATTCGATGTAATGGTCCTCGATCTTCATATGCCGGATACGGACGGACTCGAGCTGATCCGCAAGCTCCGCAAGAGCAACGTGGCCATTCCCAAGACCGTGGCCATCTCGGGTCATTTCGATCCATCACTCCTGCAAACCGCCGAGGCGCTCGGCGTCCTCGCCACGCTCCCCAAACCGTTCCCTAACGACGAGCTGATCTCGACGGTGGAACGGCTGCTGAAGACGGAGTGATCGGACGGAACATAGCCCCGACGACTGGAGGTATCAGGACCTCCCAGGGAATCTGACGCACCAAAGTGCGCCGGTAAAAGGAGTGTCGCGACCACGACACGACCCCGGCACGCTGGCTCAACGTGATCCCTCCGCCGAGCGTACTCGGTAGTAGATGATGACCACGCGAAAGGTCCCGACGCCGTCATGAACATTCCCGAGTTATTCATTCGCCGGCCTGTGATGACCACGCTCATCACGGCCGGCATTCTCATTTTCGGCATCATGGGGTACCGGCTCCTCCCGGTGAGCGACCTCCCCAACGTCGACTATCCCTCGATCACCGTGACCGCGAGCCTCCCGGGGGCGAGCCCCGAAACGATGGCGTCGTCGGTGGCGACACCGCTGGAGAAGCAGTTCTCCACCATTTCCGGCATCGACGAAATGAGCTCGACGTCCAGCCTGGGCTCGACCCGGATCAGCCTGACCTTCAGCCTGGACCGGAGCGTGGACGCCGCGGCACAGGACGTCCAGGCTGCCATCTCCAAGACGCTGCGACAGCTCCCGCCCGGCATCGTCCCGCCGTCATACAGCAAGTCGAATCCGGCGGATGCACCCATCATCTACTACGCCCTCACGTCGAAGACGCTGCCTCTCTCGCAGCTCGACGAATACGGCGAGACGATGCTGGCCCAGCGCATCTCCACGGTCGCCGGCGTCGCCCAGGTCCAGGTGTACGGCTCGCAGAAGTATGCCGTCCGGATCCAGCTCGATCCCCGGTCCATGGCGCTGCGGAAGATCGGGATCGATGAAGTGGTGGACGCGATCAACAGCGGGAACGCGAATCTCCCCACCGGTACCCTGTGGGGACCGAACCGCGCCTACACGGTCACCGCGACCGGCCAGATCCAGGACGCCGCGGGATTCCGCCCCCTGATCGTGGCGACGCGCAATGGCTCGCCGGTGCGCCTGGAAGATGTCGGGCGGGTGGAAGACGACGTGCAGGACAACAAGGTTGCCAGCTGGTTCAACGGCGACCGTTCCATCGTGCTCGCGATCCAGCGCCAGCCCGGCACCAACACGGCCGCCGTCGCCGACGCAGTCCACAAGACGATGGCCGATCTGCAACGCGAGCTGCCCGCCGCGGTCAGCGTCCAGCTGCTCTTTGACCGCTCGCAGGGCATTCGCCAGTCCGCGAACGACGTGAAGTTCACGCTCTACCTCACGCTCGCCCTGGTCGTGATGGTCATCTTCCTCTTCCTCCGGAATATCCCGGCCACGGTGATTCCCAGCATGGCCCTGCCGCTGTCGGTGGTAGGGACCTTCGCCGCGATGTACCTGCTCGGTTTCAGTATCGACAACCTGTCGATGATGGCGCTGACGCTGTCGGTCGGATTCGTGGTGGACGACGCGATCGTGATGCTGGAAAACATCGTGCGTCACGTCGAAATGGGAAAACCGGTGCTCCAGGCGGCGCTGGACGGCTCGGCCGAGATCGGATTCACTATCGTCTCGATGACGCTGTCGCTGGCGGCGGTCTTCATCCCGGTGCTCTTCATGGCCGGCCTCCTCGGCCGCCTGTTCCACGAATTCGCCATGACCATCGGGATCGCCATCCTGATCTCGGGCTTCATTTCGCTCACGCTGACGCCGATGATGTGCAGCCGGTTCCTCAAGCGGACGCGGCTGGAGCACCACGGCCGCTTCTACCAGGCGACCGAGCGGGTATATGACCGGGTGCTGGCGTGGTACCAGCGAACCCTCGGCTGGGTCATGGGTCATCGCCCCGCGACGCTGGTGTTTTCGGCCGTGGTCCTGGTGGCGACGGTCTGGCTGTTCATCATCTCTCCCAAGGGATTCCTGCCCACCGAGGATACCGGGACGCTCAACATCACCACCGAGGCAATGGAGGGGACCTCGTTCGAGTCGATGATGCGGCACCAGCAGGAAGTCGCCGCGCTGGTCGGGTCCGACTCGAGTGTGGCGGGCTACAGCTCCAGTATCGGCGCGGGCGGTCCGAACAGCACCGCGAACCAGGGCCGCTTTTTGCTTCGCCTCAAACCGCGCGACGAGCGCCCCCACCGGATGGACATCGAGCAGTTAAGCCGGAGCCTGCAGCGAAAACTCGCGACGGTGACGGGAATCCGGACCTACGTCCAGATCCCGCCCTCGATCAGGGTGGGAGGACGGCCGGCGAAGGGCGAGTACCAGTACACCATGGAGGGGTCGGACATCACCGAGCTGTATCGCGTGTCGGGACAAGTGCTGGACCGGCTGAAAGAGGAGCCATCGTTGCAGGATGTCAGCTCGGACCTGCAGATCAGCAGCCCGCAGATCCAGGTCAAGATCGACCGGGATCGCGCCTCGCTGCTCGGTGTCACGGCCAGCCAGATCGAGGAGGCGCTCTACAACGCCTACGGCTCACGCCAGGTGTCTACGATCTACACGCCGAACAACGAGTACTGGGTCATGATCGAGCTGCTTCCCCAGTTCCAGCGTGATATTTCGGCGCTCAACCTGCTATACATTCGCGCGAGCAGTGGAGAGATGGTGCCGCTGAGCGAGGTCGCAACCCTGGTCCCCGTCACCGGACCACTGACGGTCAATCACACCGGCCAGCTGCCATCAGTTACCCTTTCGTTCAACCTGGCCCCCGACGTTTCGCTCAGCAGCGCGGTGACCGATGTCGACCGCATTGCACGAACCACCGTCCCGGCCACGATCACGACCAACTTTTCCGGCACGGCACAGGCCTTCCAGGACACCCAGCAGGGCCTGCTGCTTCTCCTCGCGGTCGCGATCCTGGTGATCTACATGGTGCTGGGCGTGCTGTATGAAAGCTTCATCCACCCCATCACCATCCTTTCGGCGCTCCCCTTCGCCGCGTTCGGCGCGCTGCTCTCGCTCATGATATTCCGGACCGAGGTGAGTCTTTACGCCTTCGTCGGGATCATCATGCTGGTGGGACTGGTGAAGAAAAACGGAATCATGATGGTGGACTTCGCGCTCGAAGTTGAACGGAAGGAACACAAGGACGCGGCGACCGCGATCCAGGAGGCCTGTGCCATCCGCTTCCGTCCGATCATGATGACGACCATGGCGGCATTGATGGGCACGCTGCCGATCGCGCTGGGCTTCGGCGCGGGGGCCGAGGCGCGGCGACCGCTGGGCATCGCGGTGGTGGGCGGCCTGGCGTTTTCCCAGTTGATCACGCTCTTCGTCACACCGGTGATTTACACCTATCTCGACGCATTCGCGAAGGTCCGCGTGCGGGCCCGCGAGCACCATGAGCTCCCCGCCCCCGCACTCGCCCAGGCGGGGGACGATTAGCGATACTTGGGGTCGATGCGTGTCCTCGCATTCGCCGTCCTCGCCATGCTGGTGGCCTGCAATCCGGCCAGGCGGTCTCCGCCCGCCGCCGAGCGCACCGACACAGCTACCGTCCGTGCCGAGACGCTCGCGGCCGTTCCTCCGAAGCCCGTGAATGAGCGGCTCTCTTCACCGCAGAACCCCGCCGCTCAGGCGTTCGTCGGCACGTGGGATTTTGCGCCGCCTCCCGGCCTCCGCGGCCCCCATCTCTCCATCACCGTGGATTCGACGCGTGGTAATGAGATATTCGGCCGAATCACCCGAGCGCTCTCCGGCGACATGGAAACCTCTTCCATGTTCGAGCCCTTCCGGGCACAGGTGGACCAGAAGGGCGTGGCGAGCGCGGACATCCATACGCGCGAAGCCAAATCCCGCGCGGTACACATCGCTGGTGTCATCGAGAATGGCACGTGGGTCCTGAACAGCCTGGTGTGGGGAGAGGAGCAGGCGGGGGGCGGCAGAGTTTGGCGGGGGGCGAAATCGAGGTGAAACGTTCGAAAGGTTGGAAAGGTCAGCAGGGTTGGAAGGGTTCTCACTACATCTTTTCAGACCTTTCTGACCCTTCCAACCTTTCCAACTCTTATTTCAGCTTGACCGAATAGCTGCTCACCTGGCTCCGTAGCGCGTAGGTCCGGTTACTCACCGCATTCACCTGGATGGTGTAGTTGTTGGGTTTCTTCACGTCGGAAACTCCAACCCGGAAAAGCGCTCCGTTGGCAAGATTTCCCGTAACGACCCCGCGGTACTGCGTGTCACTCACCTTCACGACCCACAGTTTGCAGCCGGAGCAAGGCTGGGAGATCCCGGTAATGCTCACGCTGGTCGCCGCGGTCGCGGTGAACTGGAGCGCGCCGTCATCACTGTTAGGCGTGGTCAGGTCGGCCTCGAACTCACCCGCGGTGGGGCCTTCTTTGCAGGACAGGGCCGCCAGGGCGAACCCCAGTCCGATCGCCAGCAGGATGCGCGACTTCATGGAGTCACCTTCCCTTCCGGCTTCCGCGGAATCGCTCTCGCCGCCTTGACCGAATCAGCGGCGGGCACCGGCGCCGGCGCTGTCCCCGGACTCGCATTGGTCCGTTCGATCCAGGCGAGGAAGTCACCCACGTCGTACTGGCCGTTACGGTTCCCGATGATATCGAGATACGCCACGTCATCGCTGGTGAGCAGGTTGGTCGTGCTCAGGAGCTGGCCGAGGACGCTGGCCTGCGCCAGCGTGGGCTCGGTGACCGAAAAGTCGACCGTGGTCTGCTGAGTCTGTGAGCCGGAAGTCACCCGCACCGTGATGGTGAAGGTCCCACCCGCCGTGGGCGTTCCGCTGAGTAATCCGTTGGACGCGAGCGTGACCCCGTTGGGAAGGTTTCCGCTGATCAGCGTCCAGGTATTCGTGCCGTTTCCACCCGCTGCCGTGAACGAAAAGGTGTACGGTTTTCCCAACAGTCCACCGGTCGGGGTGCTGGAGCTGATCGAGAGCGGCCCGGCGAAGACCGCCACCAGCGTAAATGGCTTGGCCATTGTCAGGGTAACCGGATTCGCGGTGGTGACCGTATCACCACTCCATCGGTCGAAGATGTCGCTGCCACCTGGTGTCGCCGTGAGCTGAATCGAGGAATCGTTCCGGATGAACGTTCCATTTACGATATCGACCGACGGGTTGGATGCGACGGTGCCGGTCCCGGTGATCGAGACCTTCAACTGGTTTCTGGTGAGGACAGTGGCGGAGATGGAGTCGCCGGCCAGCGATCCGGTAATCGTATGGGCCTGCGCACCCCCGTCCGACCATGACACCCAGGTGTATTGGCGCTTTCCATTGGCGGTCACCTGGGGTGAAGTCATATCGATGGTGTGCGAGCTCCCATCCTGCAACAGCACGGCGAACCGACCATACGACGCTCCGTCGACCTTGATCTTGGCCAGTGTATCGAGCGCGCGCACGATCGTCTGAAAGCCGAACTGCAGGCGGAACGACATCTCGCCATCCGTGACCAGCTGCTTCACCGAATCGACCTGGAACCCGATGAAGGTCACGCTGTCGTTGGCCACCGGCTGCGCGTGGGCATTGGGACGAAGCACGTAACCAACGGTGTCCGGCAGGTGAGAGCCAAAGCCGGGCCAGAGATCGCCGGCATCGCCACGATCATTGGTGGGCCGATCGAGCTCCTGGAGACTGTCCGCCTGCACCAGCAGGACGCCGTGGGGACTCGTCTTGGTCGGAATCCCGGCGTTTACCTGGTTGAAACCGGCATTGAACCCGAAGTCTTTCACCTTGGCCGAGTCGATGTGCCAGATCGCGAGGCCGCCGTGACAATTGCTGGGATAGGTCATCGAACTGGCCGAGCAGTGGATGCGGATCATTGCCGTATCCGACTCGGCGGCCTGCCGGTTCTCGAGCAGATAGTACTCGCCGCGCGGATTGGTCCCCTGCACCCGAACCATGAAAACCGTGTCGGAGGTGGGGACCGGTCCAAAGGAGTAGGTGCCGCTGGTCGTCAGCTGGCGGACCTTCACCCAGCCGAGCTGCTGGAGCGACCACGCGTCCATGCGTGACGGGCTGTTGGAGCTGGTGTAATTCCCGCTTCCCATCAGGCTCCACTCTCCCGCTCCCTCGGTATTGCCGTTGGTGTCGTACAGATCAGGCAGCCCGAAAGCGTGACCGGTCTCGTGGGCAGCGGTTCCCACCGGCATGATCGCGGAAGCGCTGCACGCACCCGAGCCGCCCACGCCGCTTTGCAGTGTGTAGTCGCGGACCTTGATGAATTGTCCCGAATGACCTGCCCAGGCCGTGTGAGTACTGAAATTCAGTCCGCTCGAGCGATGCGACCATAGATGATTGTTGGCGCTGCCACCGCCACAGGCTCCGTCCAGCTCGGAGTGAACGAAGACGAACTGGTCGACGATCCCGTTGTCGTCGCCCGAATTGGGGACCCCGTCCGGACCGTCATTGTCGAACTGTCCCCAATCGAGATGACCGCTCGCTCCGCTGTCGACTGCGGTCAGGGCGGCATTCAGCGCACTACGCATCTTGCTTATGGCTGAGCCACTAAAGAGTCCATTGCACTGGCTCGACTGGACGCCGCCGAAGGGGTTGCCACTGCAGTTGTCGAGGGCTGGATCACCGGTGTAACTGATTTCGGGTCCAGACAGCGTCACCCATCCGATCACCTGGCCATCGATGATGATGTTGCCATTGGAGAGCTGCTGGTAAAAGGTGCGCACCGAATAGGGCTTGCCGGAGGGAGCCGACGCGCCAAACAGGATCTGCGTGTATTTCGAGGTATCTCCAGCGCCCGCCGGAAGGTTCGGCCCGGTGCCGACATCACTGAAGCGAAACAGGATCGCGGGAATCTTTTCGGTACCGCACACCACCACCCCGGGATTGCACGCCGCCGCTGCCGCTCCGGAGAGTGCCACGCTCGGCGCGTTCAGGGTCTGAAAATCGCGTCTCCACACCAGCCGGCGACGATTATCCGCCACCCGCCGGGCCATGTTCCGCCAGCCACCGTCAGGAGCGAAGTCGAGGACCTCACCATTCGGGGCGATGAGTATTTCACGACGATACGGCGGCTGCTGAGATGAGAGACCGCGCGGAGCGACGCTGACGAGCGTGATGAATGCGGCAAGACCTAGCCGAAAGGTCACAGTGTCCTCAGGAAACCAAAGGTTTCAATGCTAATGCTAGAGCGATGCACCGTGCTAGACTGTGGCAATAGTCACACAGCGAGAAACGGTTAGAAAGGTTGGAAGGGTCAGAAAGGTCAAAAAGGGGCAGCCACACCCTTCCAACCCTGCTGACCCTTCAAACCTTTCCCACCCCTATTATCTGTACCGGGATGCCGGGTGGCTTAAAGCGTGCCACAGCAAACACATGGGAATGTGCGTAAAACCCTTGTGGAACCGGCTTTCGAGCCTTAGAGTATCGTAGAGTTCCTATGAGTAAAACCCGCTTCTATGAGGCGCCGTGGACACTCAGACACTGCAGCACGTAGCTCTCTTCGACAAATGCAAAGGCTTTAACCGGGCGAAGGAAATTCAGGCCGCCGGGTTGTATCCATATTTCAAGCCGATTTCAGAGTCCGAAGATACTGTTGTAGTGATCGAGGGTCAGAAAAAGGTGATGATGGGGTCGAACAATTACCTCGGCCTGACCCATCACCCCCGCGTTCTCGAGGCCGCCAAGGCAGCGCTCGAGCGCTACGGTTCCGGCTGTACTGGAAGCCGGTTCCTGAACGGGACCCTGGACCTTCACGAGCGGCTGGAGACGCGCCTCGCCGAGTTCTTCGGCAAGGACGCGGCCTTGGTCTTCTCCACCGGTTACCAGGCCAACCTGGGGCTCATCTCCTGCCTGGTCGGCCGTGGTGACGTGGTGCTGCTGGACAAGCTGGACCACGCCTCGATCGTCGACGGCGCCAAGATGTCCTTCGGCGAGACCGCCCGTTTCAGCCACAACAACCTGAAGCAGCTGGAGCACCTGCTGGAGCGCCACGCCGAGAGCGGCGTGATGATCATCGTCGACGGCGTCTACTCCATGGAGGGTGACATCGCCGACGTGCCCAGCCTGGTGAAGCTGGCGCAGCGCTACGGCGCGGCACTGGCCCTGGACGACGCCCATTCGGTCGGCGTGCTGGGACCCAAGGGTGAAGGCACCGCCGCCCATTACGGTCTGACCGACGACGTCGACATCATCGTCGGCACGTTCTCCAAGTCGCTCGCGTCCATTGGCGGATTCGTGGCCGGGAGCGAGACCGTGATTCACTACCTCAAGCATCACAGCCGGCCACTCATCTTCACCGCTGCCCTGCCCCCGGCCAATACCGCCGGCGTACTCGCGGCGCTCGAAGTGATGATCGCCGAGCCGGAGCGTCGTGACCGCCTGTGGGCAAATACCCGCCGGCTGCACGAGGGCTTCCGCAGCCTGGGCTTCGATATCGGTCCCTCGCAGACACCGATCGTTCCGGTGCTGATCGGGACCCTGGAAAAGACCTTCGGCTTCTGGCGGAAGCTCTTCGACGCCGGCGTCTTCACCAACCCGGTGGTACCGCCCGCGGTCCCGCCGTCCGAGTGCCGGCTCCGCACCAGCCTCATGGCGACCCACACTCCCGAACAGATCGACTTCGCACTGGAGACCTTCGCGAAGCTCGGCAAGGAGATGGGGGTCATTTGAGCTTGCCCGTGGTCGTGCGGCCGGTCAGCACGGCCCGCGACCTCAAGAGATTCATCGACTTTCCATACCGGCTGCATCGGGGGGACCCAAACTGGGTCCCCCAGTTGCGTATGGACATGAACACCATGCTCTCTAAGAAGAAAAATCCCTTCTTCGAGCACTCCGACGCCGAGTACTTCCTCGCCGAACGTGACGGACAGGTGGTTGGCCGCATCGCGGCGATCGAAAACCGCCAGCACAACCGCTACTACAACGACAAGGTCGGCTTCTTCGGTTTTTTTGACACGGTCAACGAGCAGGCGGTGGCCAATGATCTGTTCAAGGCGGCCGCTGCCTGGCTCAAGGCTCGCGGTCTCACGGTCATGCGTGGGCCGGCCTCCTTCTCCACCAACGACGAGTGCGGGTTGCTGGTGGAGGGATTCGATTCGCCACCCACCCTGCTGAACCCGCACAATCCCGCGTACTACGTCCCGATCGTAGAGAAGGCCGGTTTCACGAAGGTGAAGGACATGTATCAGTACTTCGTCACCGCACAAGCGGACGGGACGAGTGGATTACCGGAGCGCCTGGTCCGGGGTGCGCAGGTCATGGCGGAGCGGAACCGGTTGACGGCCCGCAAGCTGAACATGAAGCGATTCAACGATGACGTAGGCCTGATCAAACAGGTCTACAACTCGGCGTGGGACAAGAACTGGGGTTTCGTCCCGATGACCGAAGCCGAGATCGACCATCTGGCCAAGCAGCTCAAGCCGATTGTCGTCCCGGAGCTGGTCGTCTTCATCGAGAAGGAGAGCGCGCTGGTAGGGTTTGCCGCCGCGCTCCCCGATTTCAACGTCGCGCTCAAGACCAATCCATCGGGCCGGCTCTTTCCGGGGATCATCCGGATCCTGCTGGCGTCTCGCGGGATCAAACGCATGCGGATCCTGTTGCTCGGGCTGCTCCCGGAATACCGGAAGACCGGCGCCGAGGTCCTCATGTACAAATGGTTGTGGGAAGAGGGGTACAAGAAGGGCATCCGCTGGGCGGAAGCCGGCTGGATCCTGGAGGATAACCCTCCAATGAATAACGGGCTCCTCCGCATGGGCTTCACTCCGTACAAGACGCTCCGGCTGTACGACCGACCGTTGTGAGAGTTTTTGTCACGGGGGGGACGGGATTCGTCGGGTCCCACCTCGTAACGGCCCTGCAACAGCGGGGCGATGATGTCGTCGTTCTCGCACGTGATCCCGCCAAGGTAGACCGCGTGTTTACCGGCGCCACCAAGCCCCAGGTGGTGCGCGGCGATCTCTCCCAACCCGATGCGATTCTCCGGGCCGCCGGCGACGCCGACCTGGTTTTCCACGTGGCGGGCCTCATCGCGGCTCGCGGGGGCCCGGAATTCCTGAGCGCGAACGCGGAAGGCACGCGGCTCGTCGCGGAAGCGACCCTCAAGGCGGCGCCGAATGTCCGGCGCTTCGTCTATGTCAGTAGCCTCGCCGCCGCCGGCCCATCGCGCCGCGGCGAGCCGCTCACGGAAGCGGTGCCGCCCCGGCCGCTGACCATGTACGGCCGCAGCAAGCTGGCGGGCGAAGAAGCGCTCAACCGTTTCGATTTTCCCTGGACGGTGATTCGGCCGCCGGTGGTTTACGGCCCGCGGGATACCGAGATGTTCCGCGTGTTCCGGCTGGCCAGTCTGGGGATCGCGGCGGTGTTCGGCAATGGATCGCAGGAGCTGTCGTTCATCTACGTGGAGGACCTGGTCTCGGCGCTGCTTCGGGCGGCGGATCTCTCCACGCCGCGCGGCGTGTACTTCGCGGCGCACCCGGAAGTCGTGACCAGCCGCAGCCTGGTGACGGCGGTGCACCGCGCGGTGCGGTCGATCGGCCTGCCTGAGCCTTTCGCGGGGAGGCCGCCATTCATCCTGCCGATACCGGGCATCATGGCAAAGGGCGGTCTCTGGCTCACCGAGAGGGCGGCCGGGCTCTTCGGACGGGCGACGCTCCTGACAGTAGACAAGGCGAACGAATTCCTCGCGGAAGCGTGGGTCTGTTCTCCGGCCGCGCTGCAGCGGGATGCCGGCTGGCACCCGGAATGGGATCTCAGCAAGGGACTGGCGCGCACGGCGGCATGGTACCGGCAGGCAGGATGGATCTAGACCCCACCGACTGGCTGCTGGCAGGCTACCTCGGCTTCGTGACCGTGATGCTGGGCGTGCGCGGCATGCTGGCGCATCCGCTCGGCTGGATGCTGGTCGTGATGAATGTGCTGTTCTGCGTGATGCTCTATCTCTTCACCCGGCTCAATGACCGGGATCGCTTCGGCCGGTTCATTTATGCCGTTTACCCGCTGCTTCTTCTCATTCCGCTCTACTGGCAGATCGGCGCCTTCGGGCTCGACTACGGGATGGATCGCGCCGCCGCGCACGATGCGGTGATCCAGGGATGGGAAGCGGCGATTTTTGGGGGCCAGGTTTCGTTCAACTGGATCCGGCGCTATCCGTCGACGTTCTGGTCGGCGGTACTCCATGCGGCGTACTTCGCGTATTACCCCATCATCCTGCTCGGACCGATCTTGCTGGCCGTCCGGGGCCGGATGCGCCAGGCCCGCACGGTGCTCCTTTCGATGATGACCGCGTTCGTGGTGTGCTACGTCGTGTTCATCGTGTATCCCGTGGGCGGGCCGTACTACGCGTTTCCCCCGCCGGAAGGACCGGTCCGGGAAGTATGGAGTGCCCGGCTGGTGTACTGGATTCTTTCCGGTGGATCATCCTTCGGCGCGGCGTTTCCATCGTCCCACGTCGCGGCGACTGTTGCCACGACCACCGCACTCTGGTGGCAGTGGCGGACGCTCGCCAAGTGGTTCCTGGTTCCGACGATCCTGCTCACCGTGGGAACGGTGTACTGCCAGATGCACTATGGGGTGGACGCGGGATCGGGACTCATTGTGGGCCTGAGCTCCGCCGTCATGGCGAGAGCACTCACGTCTGCTCCATTGACCTCACCCCTGACCCCTCTCCCGATGGGAGAGGGGGAAGTTCGCGGCCGCTAATGGTGATGCGCGGCGGGCTTCTTCTCGGCGGGGGCTTTTTCTTCGGCGAGAATGGTCTCGAGATTGCCGTGCACTTCCCGCATGTAGTGCTTCTTGTCGAGCGTATATAGCTCGTCGGTCGTGTCTGTCGCCGGCCAATCGCCGCTCGGAAGGAATACGCCGGCGACGACGCCCATCCCGCCACCCTTGATGGTGTCCGCGGTCGGGTTGATGTAGTCCACCGTAACGCGGTATTTGTGATCCGCGTCGAGCTTGACACCCAGCTTCTTGTAGAGATAGCCGACCGCCAGGCGATTCACGTTGCCGTTCTCGTCGGTGTACGGTTTCCCTTCCCAGATCAGCTTGTTGGTCGTGGCGTCCTCGAACTTGAGATCGATTGCCATCTCGTGGAGATGTCCGCCGATCGCCAGTACGCGCCCGGCCACGGACGGTTTGCCTTCGTAGGACTTGCTCGATTCGCCGGGCGGAAGATCGAAAGACTTGTCTCCCGCCGGGAAAGCTACGTCGAGCTGGAAAGGCTGCAGCGCGAAGAGCGGAAAGACGCCGCCTCCCTTCACGTACTTCCAGTAGTACCGGACGGTCGCGCCGTGAATGTCCTTGCCGGTGGGATTGTGCATCATCAACGAGACCACGACACGCTGGCCGGCCTTGAGCGGAACCCCGATGATGTACTTGGCCACGCCAGGAATTTCCTGGGAACCGGTCTCGCCACCTACCGCCCCGATCCGCTGCGAAATCGGCAGAAAAAGCTCGCGATGGTCGGGATCGATCAGGTTCAGGTGATGCACTACCGCGCTGGGGACGGTCTTGCCCTCGGCGTCGACCACATCGAAGGAGAAGCCGTACACGTACACGTCCCTGGGCACCACGACCGTCTCGACCGGCGGCAAGGTCATCGCACTGGCGTCGTGATGATGGCCCTCGGGCATGGCGGCCAGGTCCACCGGTCCGATCATGATCGCGAGCCGGTGATTGTCGGGGTCGTCTACGATGCGGGTCGAAACGGTCTGGGCCGAGACGATTCGGCTACCGCAGACCGCGAAAGTCAGAATGAGAAGGATGCGTTCCATTTGCAGAGAAAGAACCGGGGTCCGGCTCCTAAATCAAGGGATTGTTCTGAGCTAAGCCACCTCCTGCTCGGCGGGAATCGCCAGCGGAGAGATCCCGTCGATCCCTTCATCGACCTGGTAGCCCAGGTGATCCATGATCATCGGCTGAACATCGACGGTGCGCATCGGGCCCGCCAGCGGACGATCCGCCGCGATCAGGCAACGCATGTGCTCGTAGATCAGGCTCCCGTGCCCCGACTTGTGCTCCGGGATTTCCCACTCGAGCCGGAGATCGGCGCCGGGCTCGGCCACCACCACCAGCTCGCCGGCACGCTTCGACCGGAAGAGCTGGAGCAGCTGGGTGGGTGCGTCCGGGTAGCTCCGGTTCAGCGAATGGGCGAGCCACTGCCGGTCCGTCAGCGTGAGAGGCCGGGGAGAAAGATCCAGCACATCGGCGGTCTCGGGGACATAGCGGATGTGATCGCCATCGGTGGGATAGAGCCGGGCGGTTCCTTCGCGCGAGCGGACGACGACCGCGTTGCCGTCCGTCCCTCCAACCAGCGCGACTCCATCCATCGAAAGCAGGAAGTCGACCAGGTCCCCTGGAATGAGATCGACCTCACCCGCCTCGATCGCGGGAAGATCGATGCGGTCGCGGCGCGTGACACCGGGGCGCAGATATACCTGCGCTGACCCGTTTCCCGATATCGCGACCATCAACAATGGATTGCGCCGCCAGAGCACCGGATGGCGCAGCACCGGCAGGCCGCGGCGTTCCAGCGCCAGCGAAATGTCCGCGTGCCAGTCGATCCGGGTCATGCCATGATCGCTGACCAGCACGGTCATGTGGTCGCCGTCCATGCCGCCGTCTTCCGCATAGCGCCCGATCATGCGATCGACCTGGCGATAGGCGTTGAAGACCTCGGGATGCCAGGGATCGAAGAAGTGAGTGGTCCCGTCGATCCCGGGCAACACCACGAAGGTGAACCGGGGGCGCTCGCGCGCGACCCGAGGCAGAGCCCGCGCGACCCAACGGTCCACCAGCATGTAGGCGCCGGTGTAATGCGCGAGCCCGCCCCAGATCAGCCGCGAGACCTGCGCCCGCTCCCGACCCTTCCCCAGGCCCCGGGTAAAGGGCGTGCAGAGTGCGACCGAGTCGGGCTCGTGATCGAAGATGGTCTTCAGTTGGGGAGCGAGGTCGGTGTTGAGGAGGGCACCCTGCGGGCCACAATAGTTCCGGAGGTGACGCCGGTCGCGAACCCAGCGACCCTCGTAGCAACTTCGGTCGATCCAGCGGATCCCCGGGACGTCACAGGTGCCGGGGTAACAACCGGTCAGGAACGGCAGGTACGCGACGCCCGTGGTCGAGGGGAACACGGTGGTGGAAGGCACACTTCCACCATGTTCCAGGATCAGGCGACTGATGTTGGGAAGGTCACCACGGGCGGCCAGGTAATCGAATACGTCAGGCCGCGCGCCGTCCATTATGAAAAGGGTGGCTCTCCGCTCATTCATTGGTGGCAACGTAGCAAAGACAGGGGCCAGGGGGCAGGGGTCAGAGAATCGAGAACCTAGTCCACGGTCCCAGGCCTCTGGCCCCCCACCTCTCGCGCTCTTTCCTGCATCCGTCGCTGTTGTCCGGCGGTGACCATATCGGCCAGAACGACTTCCCGCGCCAGACTAGTGGCAAAGCCGTATCCACGGGCGTCGCCGGAAAGCCATCGGCTCCATTCCAGCTCGTCGAGAGCGCTCTCCAGGGCCGGCAGCTCCAGCTCCGCCGCGCGAGCCAGAACCGCCACTGGCCTGCGTCCACCAAGCACCGCGACCGCTACGAGGGCGCGCTGGGCCGGTTCGGACAACCGGCGGAACCGGAGCCGCAGTGCCGCCGCCACCGAAGGGGGCAGATCGCCGGGGCGAGTGTCGTCCAGCGTGTGGCGCGCGGAGGGCCACGCGGCGGCGTCCTCGGCCAGATTCAGCCCCGCCTGGACTGCGCGAATCAATTCGACCGCGAGAAACGGATTTCCAGCGGTATCCGCCAGCACTCGGCGGGCGAGACGGGCACGCTGTGCCGGCTTGTACGAGGGAAAGGTCGACTCCACCAGCTCCGTGATTTCGAGCTCGCTCAGCGGTTTGAGCAATGCCACGATTCCCGGGACATCGCGCCCGATGCGCTCGGCGATCCTGTCTATTCCGGGTTGATGCCTCGCCCCCGCCAGGAACAGTCCCACCGGATGATCCCTCAGCCGCTCCACCAGGGATTCGAGCAACGCAAGGACATCCGGCGCGGCGTGATGCGCGTCGTCGAGCAACATGAGCACCGGATGCTCTTCCGCGATCGCCCGAATCGAGGCGATCAATCCTTCCGCCAGCGGCAAAGCGGTGGCGTTCTTCGCCGCTGAAAACCGCAACGCGATGTCGGGATCCAGTGTGGCCAGCGCGGCCAGCGCCTCGCGCGGGGCGCCGGCGAGCTCCGGCACGTCCAGGCCTCCGCGGAGGAGCGCTGACAATGTTTCCCGGGAAGCCTCGCCTTCGATGGCGCGCGCCCGGCTCACCACGGCGCCGTCGAGCAGTGCCCGGCTGGCGATTTCGTCCGCCAGGCGGGTCTTCCCGGTTCCCGGATCGCCGAAGACCACGACCACGCGGCCCTCGCCGTGTACAACGCTCGACCAACCCTGGACCAGTTGCCCCAGGATTTCACCAGCCGAGCCCGCCAGTGCCGGCCGGGGTTCAGCCGTCTTCGCCTCGGAGCCAGCTCCACGAACCACCCGCCCCGCTCGAATCCGCAGCAGCAGCTCGCGGGTAGTCGCCCCGGGTTCGATCCCGATCTCCTGGAGCGACTGGCTTAAGCTCTCGAAGATTTCCATCGCACCGCTGCGATCCCCTTCCAGCGCCGCTGCTTTCATCGCGATCTGCGCAGAAGGCTCGTGGTGCGGGTCCAGGCGGAGACCCGTCAGAGCTAGCTCCCGGGCGCGAAGGGACGCACCCTTCGCCAGCGCCCTCTCCGCCCGGTCCCCCAGCAGTTCCAGCTGCATTCCCCGAACCGAACGACGCTCGGCGCTGAGCCAGTCGTCGAAACCGGGAGCGTCGGGAACAGTGAAGCCTTCGAGGAATGTCAGCCCGATTTCGGCTGGATCCACGTGTTCGAGGTCGGCTACGTCCACCTCGACCTCGGAAATCGTTATGGTCTCGCCCTCGGTTTCGAGCGCGCTACCCACCGAGCGGCGCAGTACCCGGAGCGCCTCGTTCAGGGAATGCCTGGCCTTGGAGTCGTCTTTATCGGGCCAGAGAATCCCGATGAGGTGTTCGCGGCTGCGCCCGCGGGGAGACCGGACCAGGTAGATCAGCAGCGCAAGATTCTTGCGCCAGAGTAGCTCGGCGGGGGGAGCGACCCCATCCATCAAGATGCGGGGGGGACCGAGAAGGTGGAGAGAGATCATCGAATGGTGCGTGGTGCGTGGTGAGTGGGGGAGACGGAATCTACGAATGGTGCGTGGTGCGTGGTGAGTGGGGGCGATGGAACTCGTGTCCCGGCGCGCGCCGCGTTGGCGATCGAACGCCGGTCAGCCTACCCCACGTACCACGCACCACTGACCACGAAGGCTTCTGCTAACTTACCAGCCATGATTTCCCCGCCTCCCTGCGACGCGCTGGGCCCGCAATGCCGCGAGATGAAGGTCACGCTGCGCGTTGCGGAGCTGGCTGATGACGCCCCGGCGTTCCGGGACGCCATCGGCACCTGGCTCATGGGCCATACCGAGCGTATGACCTTTGGCCAGCCTTATGAACGCCAGGGGCGGGTCCTGGTGGATACGACGATCCACGTGGGCTGCCGCTACCTGCAGGAAAAAGGAAGCGGTCGCGTTGCCTGCCGCGCCCATGGTTTCGCCGGACCGCTCGAACCCGGAACCCGTAGTGAGGCCCGGCCGGTTCTTCAGCACGGCAATGGATCGTTCACCGTCATGCAGAGCGGCCAGTTCGCGAGTACCCGGCTGGCTGAGGCGAGGCCGGCTTCACGTTCCCTCCCTACGCTCCAGGCGGCCAATCCCTGCAGCGGGGCGCCTTGCCGAACGGCAGACAACCGCCGCGGTGCCGCGTGCTGTCGCGACCTCACCATCGAGGTGGTCCTTCCCGCGGATGAGCTGGAACAGGAATCGCTGCTTCGTTCGCGGGTATCGCCCTATCTCTGCAAAACCACGCGGGTGGACGTGGATATTGTGGAGTGCGAGGTGATCTCGGCGTGTGGCTATTTGAAACCGGGCTCGCTGGACTGCAGCCTGCACGGACTGGTGCGGGAAAACGGCGAATCAGCCAAGCCTTTCATCTGTGCGAACTGGCCCGAGGATGACCCGGAGACCGTGTATCACCGTGGATGCCGCCTGATTCCCGAACACCGGCGTGCGACGCAAGTCTCGTGACTGAAGAAACCACGCCCGCGTTCGCTACCGTTCAGGCGGCGGTGGCGGATCGGTATGACCTGACCGGCATTCTGGGTGCCGGGGGAATGGGGACGGTCTACACCGGCCGGCATCGTTCCCTGAATTCACTGGTCGCCATCAAGGTCCTGCCGCCCGAGGTCGCCATCTCCGAGGTCCGGCTGGCGCGCTTCCGCCGGGAGGCGGCGCTGGCCGCGCATCTCTCCCACCCGCACATCGTGCCGGTGTTCGAGTTCGACGTGCGGGGCGGCCTGGCGTTCCTGGTGATGCCCTTTATCGACGGCCTCACGCTGGAACAGCATATCGTCGAGCACGGGCGTCTGAGCTACGCGCAGGCAAGCGAGCTGCTGACCCAGGTGGGCGGCGCGCTCGCCTTCGCCCACGACCGCGGAATCGTGCACCGGGATGTGAAGCCATCGAACATCCTCCTCGAGCGCGCGACGGGCCGGTGGCTGCTGACCGATTTCGGCGTCGCTCACGTTCACACGCCCACGGCCCAGGACGACGAAATCACCCGGACCGGGGAATCGGTCGGGACACCAGCATACTCGGCCCCGGAGCAGCTGGGAGGGGCGTCGGACGTGGATGCGCGGGCCGATCTCTACGCGCTCGCCGCGACCGTGGTCGAATCGCTCGCGGGTGAGCGGCCCGATCTCACGCTGGACTGCGACGACCAGGCGCGGTGGCTCCGCACCCGGCGCCCCGACCTGGCACCGGCGGTGATCGATGCGCTGGTCCTGCCACTCGCCTTTTCCCGCAACGAGCGGCCGGCCCGGATGCGGGACTGGCTGGCGACCATTGGACGAAACGAACGGCGTCGCATGGTGAAGCCGTGGACCGCCGTCGCCGCGCTCCTCGTGGCGGCAATAGGGGGCTGGTGGGCACAGCGCGGGGAGCCGAAAGCGGTCTCTGCGGCGCGGCCTACGGTTGCGGTGCTGCCCTTCTGGACATCGGGTCGCACTCCCGGAATCGATCTCGACTCGGTACTCCCACAGGCATTTGCCTGGCAGCTCCAGATGCTGCCGGAATACCGGGTGATCTCACCATCGGTCGTGAGCGCGGCGATTCGCCGGCGCTTCGGCGACGATCCCGTTTCCCTCGACACCCTGCTCGGTCTCGCCCGGACCCTGGGCGCGACCCGCGTGGTAGCAGGCCAGGCGGAGTCGGGCAGAGACCGGGTCACGATCCGGATCCAGGTGCACGACCCCGCGGGGCGGCGGATCGTGGAAAGCGCGGATACCGCGGGCGCGGTGGATAGCCTCCACGCGCTGGTGTCCGGCCTCGTGGTTCGGTCGTTTGCGAGCAGCCTCGCGCGGGAGCGGAGCGGGATTCCCTCGCCTTCCCTGCCGCGAGGCCTGCCTGCCATCGCCGCGTACTTCCAGGGAGACCAGGACCTGCGCCGCGCGGCCTATGACGACGCGGTCGAACAGTTCAACCGCGTGATCGCGCTGGACTCGACCTACGCGCCCGCATACCTCAAGCGACTGCTCGCGGTGGTGCAGCTGCTTCCCACCGAGGCGCAGATTCGCTCCGCGATGCCGAGCGTGGCGCACAAGGAGCATCTCGACCCGGTCTCGCGCCAGCTGCTCACCGGCTACGAGCGCCTGATCAACGAGGGCGACGTGCGGCAGGCGGTCCAGCAGCTCCAGGACCTCGTGACCCAGTATCCCGAGGCGGTGGACGCCTGGTTCGCCCTGGGGGAGCTGCAGTTCCATTTCGGCACCCTGGTCGGGATCCCGCTGGCCGACTCAAAGACGTCCTTCCAGGAAGTGCTGGCCCGCGATCCCTCCTTCGCGACCGCGATCGCACATCTCCTGATGCTCGCGATCGCCGAGAAGGACGATGCGGCGGCCAGGGAATACATCCAGCGGTATCTCGCGATCGACCGCAGCTCCATCCCGGCGCAATTGATCGGCCTGGCGGATACGCTGCTGCACAACAAGCGGTATGCCTTCCGGGTAGTGGAATCGTTCCCACGGCGTCCGCCCGAAGTCCTGGAGGAAATCGCGTTCATTGCGGGCGAGTTCTCGCGGACGGGCGCCGAGCGGTCGATCGGCAACCGGGCGCTGGAAGCGCTCTGGCAGCGTTCATCCATGGGAGAGCAGAAGGCGCGTGCCTTCCGGATGCTGCTCGCCAGCTATCTCGGCTCGGGACGTTACGTGTCCGCCCGGACCCTCGTGTCCACTGCCCGGGCCTCGGGTGTGCGGCAGGACGAGATCGATCGCTGGGTGGTGTTGAGCGGCATTCTGCCGATGCCTCCACTGCTGGATGACGAGGCCCAGGCCGCCGCCGCGCGCCGGCTGCGCAATACCCGGAACGATCCGCTGGTGGCTCGGTGGCTCGCCGCCCGGTGGCTGGCGCGCCGCGATCCCGACCAGGCCGCTGACGCGCTGCAGGATTTCCAGCGCCTGGTGAGAGCGCCGGGCCAGGCCTCACCCCTCGAGCTTTCGCTCGCGGATGACATCTCGGCATGGGACCGGATTGCCGCGGGAGATACGGCGGGCGCCCTCGCGACGTGGCGACGTGCTACCGAGCGGTTTTCGGTGGAGCAGGTTCCCTTCTCTACCGCGGGGTCGCTCTGGCCTCTCCGGTTGTCACGGACCCGCGTAGCTGGGCTCAACTCCCGCTATCGGGAAGCGCTGGATGCGTCCGGGACTTTCCTGCGGATAACCTCCTTTTCGGATCAGGCAGCCTGGCCGGAGGTCCTGCCCATCCGCGCGGCGGCCGCGCTGGCGGTGGGCGACACCGCGTTGGCGGTACAGACCTACCAGAGCATCGTGGACATCATGGAGCTGGCCGAGGGGGATGGGTTGGCGATTCGCCAGCGAGCGATGCAGGCGCTGGCGGACTTGGGGCGTAAGTCGCTGACTGCCAACAGGTAAGCGGCACCTCCTGCTCACTGCTCACCGCTCACTGCTCACCCTGATGTGCAAGATCTCTCCCCTCCTTCGTCCTCTGTGTAACCCCACACGAGGACTCCATGAAGACGCTTCTCGCGGTTGCTGCTCTGCTGGTTACGACGTCGCCCCTGTTCGCGCAGGGGTGGATCGAGCCGGCGCCCGGAATTCGCTGTGCCTGCACGGTACATCGCGTGCGATCGGCCGTTTCGGTGCGAGTCACCGGACGCGTGGCCCGGGTGGAAGTCGAAGAGTGGTTCCGTAACGACGGCGGCCCGCTGGGCCAGGGAGACTATCTCTATCCGCTCCCCGGCGAAGCGGTGTTCAGCAACTTCTCGCTCTTCCAGGGCGACCAGGAGCTGACCGGCGAGACGATGGATGCCGTAAAAGCGCGCTCCATCTACGAAGAGATCGTGCGCCGCAAGCGCGATCCGGCGCTGATCGAGCTGGCGGGTCATGGGCTGATCCGCGCCCGCGTCTTCCCGATCAACCCCGGCGAGACCCGAAAAATCACGCTGCGCTACACCCAGATGCTCGAGCGCGCGGGCGATGCGCTCCAGTTCCGTTATGCCGCCGGGCGCGCCAATACCGGTACGCCGGTCGGTGCTGATATCCCGAGCGCACCCCGGGAGCAGGTCCCGTTGTCGTTCCAGATGATGGTCGATAGCGCGGCGAGCTTCCGCGACCCGTTCTCCCCCACGCACCAGCTGAGAACGGACCGCACCGGCGACCGCCTGACCATCCGGCCCCAGCAGGATCTGACGGGCGACTTCAGCCTCTTCCTCCCGCTGTCACGCGGGCTGGTCGGGATGACGGTTGCGACGCACCGCCCCTCATCAGAAGACGGCTATTTCATGCTGACGCTATCACCGGGCAACGGCCACTCCGAGTCGGCGCAGGCCAAGGACGTGACCGCGGTGGTGGACGTATCCGGATCGATGTCCGGCACCAAGATCCAGCAAGCGCGTACCGCCTTGCGGCAGCTGCTGAACTCGCTCAACCGTAACGACCGTTTCCGTCTCATCGCCTTCAGCGGCGACGTGCGCGCCTACCGTAACGGCTGGACCCAGGCGAGCGCCGACGAGGTATCTGCCGCGCAGCGCTGGGTGGAGCAGCTCACCGCCGACGGCGGCACCAATATCGAGGCCGCGTTGCGGGAGGCGTTCCACGAAACCAGTCCCAGCGAACGCCTTCCTATCGTCCTGTTCATGACCGATGGTCTGCCATCGGTTGGAGAACAGAATCCCGAGCGGATCGCGAGCCAGGCCGAGCAGGCACGCGGACACGCCCGGATCTTCGCGTTCGGCGTGGGCTATGACGTGAATACGTATCTGCTCGACCGGATTACCGCCGCCGGACGGGGCTCGACGCAGTACGTCCAGTCGGACGGGGAGGTGGAAACCGCGCTGGGTGGACTGATCACCAAGATCAGCATGCCGGTGCTGACCGATCTCCAGATCGCCGATGCGCCAGCCTCGCTACGGGAGATCTATCCGGCGCAGCTTCCCGACCTGTTCGCCGGCGAAGACCTCGTGGTTTTCGGCCGCTACAGCGGTGGTGATCGCCGCGGCAACATCGTGATCACGGGTCGGCGGAACGGCGTGACCGAGCGGTTCTCGGTCGAGGCGTCATTCTCCGGGAGCGACAATTCCAACGACTTCATTCCCCGGCTATGGGCCTCGCGGAAGATCGGGGTGCTGACCCGGACCATCCGCCTGGAAGGGTCCACGCCCCAGCTGGTAGAACAGATCCGGGAGACCGCGCTGCGGTACGGGATCCTGAGCGAGTACACCTCGTACCTGGTCCAGGAACCGACGCTCGTTGCCAACCGGCAAGACGATTTCCGGGTGCGCCGCCAGATGGTGCCGATGTCCGCCCCGGCTCCGGCCCAGGCGTCCGGTGTGGGCGCGGTGCGTGCGGCCGAGGAAGGCCGAGCCATGCGGGATGCCAAGAGCGTGGCGGAACTGGATCGCTTCGAGAAGAAAGAGGACGCGGGCTACGCCGGAGGCAGCCGCCGGATCTCCGGACGGATTTTCGTGCAGCGGAACGGCGCCTGGGTGGATGCATCCGCGAGTGATACGCTGCGCACGGTCTCTATCACGGCCTACAGCGATGCGTACTTCCGCCTGCTGGAAGCGCTGCCGGAACTGAAAGCGTACGTGGGGTCGTTCGATCACGTCATCGTCGGTGGCAAGGCGGTGCGGATCGAGATTGGAGCCTCGGGAGCTGGACAGATGTCCGCATGGGAGATCTCCAGTCTCGTGAAAGAGTTCCGGGGACGGTGAACAGGGATTGGGGGTTAGGGGTTAGGGGTCAGGGCTTGAACTTCCAGACCCTGATCCCTAATCCCTGGCCCCTACCCCCTGCATATTTGTGACCGTGAACTGGGAACAGTGCTACAAGGACACCTACGAGGACCTGCTCCGTTTCCTCCACCGCAAGGTGTGGGATGCGGACCGGGCGCATGACCTCGTACAGGAGACATTCGTGCGCGCGCTGGATCATCAGCCGGAGAACCCGAGGGCCTTCCTCTTCACTATCGCGGCCAACCTGGCGCGGGACGAGGCGCGTGCGGCGGTGCGAAAGAAACAGCATCTCGAGCTGATCAAGGCCGAAGCCGACCAGCGGACCACGCCGGATCCGGCCTCGACCCTGGAAGCCCGGGAGCAGGATGAGGCGGTCAAGCGGGCCCTCGCAGCCCTGAGCGAACGAGACCGGGATGTCCTGCTCCTCTGGGATGCCGGACTCAACTATGCAGAAATCGCTAAGCAGACCGGACTAGCCACCGGCGCGATAGGTACGACACTTGCCCGAGCGCGGAAGCGGCTGGTCGAGCTGTACGCAGACGCGGAGGAACGTGATGTCGCACGTGGATGAAGGAACCCTGTCGGGATACATCGACGGGCAGCTCGGCGAAGCTGACCGGGGTGTCGTCGACCAGCATCTGGCCACCTGCGAGGAATGCCGGAGCCTGCTGGCCGAAGAACAACGCCGGGCCGACTACGCCCGGGCGATCCTCCGGAGCGCCGGGACGCGGGGATCGAAGACTCCGTCGTTCGTCGACGTGATTGAGCGTTCCCGGACGCGGTCCGGCCAGCGGTCGGATCGGCGGCGGCTGTCCCGGCTCGCCTCCCTGGCGTGGGCGGCAACCATCGTAGTGGCGGTAGCAGTGGGTTGGTTCGCGCGGGACTTTGTCCCGTCATCCCGCAAGACTGACGTTGCCGATTTCACGACCGCACGACAGGAGCTCCAGGTCACACCGGAATCCAATGCAGCCAGCGCACCGGCGGACCCGCCTGCGGCTTCAGCTCCGGTTCGCCCAGCCCCGGCCCCGGTTCAGTCGCGCAATGACCTGGCAGGCCGGAGGCGCGCCGCTGGCCCGACCCGCGCCAAGGTCGCGGCGCCCCTCCCCCCGTCCGAGTCCCGCCAGGCCCGGGCGGCCGCACCGGCCAAGGCCGAGCCGGCAGCGGGTGCCGTGAACCTGGCAGATCGTGACGAGAAAAAAACCGACCCCTCGCGCGACCTCGCGGCCGCCCCCCCCAAGGCGGACGGCGACCGTCCGATGGCCGCCGCGGCAGAGACGGCGCCGGTGCCTGCAGCCGCCCCGGGAGCACTCCGCAAGACTGCCGAGCCGCCGCTCTGGATCGACACCAGCGAAGCGGACGCGGAGCGCACACTGGGACGAAAGCCATTTACGATTCCGGGGCTCGCGGTCGCCAGTTATTCAGTCGCGGCAAACGGTGATGGGTCCATCGTGGTTCGGCAGCTGCTGTCCCCCGGGAACGAGGTCGTGCTGACCGAACGGCGCGCTCCCCAGCTCGAGCTGGCGCGCGGCTATGCGGCTGGGGCTGGTTCGCGTGCCCCCAGCAGCCGCGCGGCGGCGCCATCGGCCGCGCGGTCGCAGGATGCGTTCGAAGTAAGAGAGGCTGATGAGGGCGTAGCGATCCAGCGGCTGGGCTACAGCGTCACGGCGCGGGGTCCCATCTCGCGGGACTCGCTCGCGGTACTACTGGGGAAGGTTCGCTGACTTTCGGCGGACCCTGATCAGCTCGGCCACGACCGAAACCGCAATCTCCGCTGGCGTGTCCGCCCCGATGTCTTCTCCAATCGGGCAGCGGACCCGATCCAGGTGCTGGGCGCTCACGCCCAAACCTTCGAGCGCGCGCCTCACCACCGCCAGCTTGCGACCGCTTCCCAGCATCCCGACATAGCCTGCGGCTGACCCCGCCGTCCGCTCGATCACCCCGGCATCGAAGGCATGGCCGCGGGTGGCCGCGATCACATAGTCATCGGCCTCGAGCGTCAGGCGGTCCAGCACCACATTCAGGTCCTCCGCGATGACGTCCGCCGCCCCGGGCAGGCGATCGCGGTTGGCAAATTCTTCGCGGTCGTCCACGGCGATCACGTGGAAACCGGCGCCCGCCGCGATGCGCACGATCTCGGCTCCGACATGTCCCGCACCGAAGACGATGACGCGGGGGGCCCGCGGAACCGGCTCGACGAAACGCGACGTGCTTTCATCCACGAAAGACGAACGGCGTTCCACACCCTCACGAAGCGACTTCCGTGGTGCCTGGGACCAGTCGAGCGACGTGAGCACCGTGAGTTGCCGCCGGCGTTCGATGCCGACCGCGACCTCGCGGTACAGACGCGCGGTCGCACCGTCGTTGAGCAGCGGCTCGAGGAAAAGCTCGACGGTTCCCCCGCAGGAGAGCCCTACGTCACCGGCGATGTCTGAATTCAGCGTGTGTCTAACGACAGCCGGCCGCCCCGCCGCAACCGTGGCGAGTGCCTGGGCACTGACCTCGGCCTCCACACATCCGCCACCCACCGTGCCAAAGCGGTCACCCGATGCGGTGACCAGCATCTTGGCGTCGTCGGCCAGGGGGAGTGATCCCCGTTTCCGCGCGACGGTGGCCAGGGCAGCCGTCATGCCCCGCTCCGCGGCGTCGGCCGCCGCGTGCCAAAGAACAGCGCGTTGATCCATAGTTGAGAATCTAAGAGGGTGAGCGGTGAGCGGTGAGCGGGGAGGCCCTAACGACGTTTCCGTCGCATTCGAAGTTGATGGAGAAGTCGTTAATCCCCCCTGCTCACCGCTTACTGCTCACCGACGAGGTTTAATGATGACCGAGCTGTCTTGCCTGTTCAGCGAGCCGTGGGCTCACAATGGGGAAGGTCCGCGCGAACCACGCATACGAGATGAGATACAACCCGAGGAATCCCGCGGTAATCGCGACTTCGGTGAGACCGAGGACCGGACCGGTGTCGACCAGCGACGGCGTGATCAGCAGAAACCGCTCGAGCCAGATACCGACCAGGCTGATGACCGAGAACAGTACCAGGGTAACGGACACAAGCTTCGTTTTCACCCAGATCAGGCCCCAGAACGGCACCAGGAACACCAGCGACAGTACCAGCCACGCGATGGGGCGCCACTCGCCCCACAGGCGGTAGAACACGAAGCCGGTTTCTTCCTTGATGTTGCCGTACCAGATCACCAGCAGCTGGCTGAACATGAGGTAGGCCCAGAAGACCGAGAAACCGAAGATCAGCTTGCCGAGATCGTGGAACTGCTGCCGGCCGATTTCTTCCTGCAGCCCGAGCCGCGGGCGCCAGAACACCATGAAGATGGCGAGCGCGGTCAGACCGGTAAGAAAGGCGCCCATGAAGAAAAAGGCACCGAGCAGCGTGCTGACCCAGTATGGCGCGAGCGACATGATCAGGTCGAACGCGATTACCGTGAAACCGTATGCGTACACGACCAGCAGGAGCCCGGCCAGGACACCGAGCCGGTCATGATTCTTCGCCATGTGCTCGGCGGTCTCGCGATATTCCCCGGCGATGCGGGCGTAGAGATCCCGCCGTCCGCCCGTCACGTGCTCCTTCAGTGCCGCGACGTCCGGCCGCAGGTTGAAGTACACGTACGCGCCGGCTACCCCGAACACCGCGAGCAGGCTAACGAGATCCCGCCAGAAGACCGCCGATGTGGTGAGCCAGTTGCCGCGCAAGGGTGTGGGGTGCGCGATCCAGGGAAAGAGATAATTCCTGCCGAGGAACAGGATCACATACAGCACCAGCGAGACCGGCAGAAACGCCACGCCCGCTTCGGCGAACCGGATGATCGCGCCCGCCCAGAGACCCTGGCTCAGACGCAGGATGGCGGAGAAGAGGATTCCGCCCAGCGCGACGCCGGTGAAGAACAGAAAGTTGATGTGGTACGCCCGCCAGGCCCGGCCCGGATCGTCTCCCCGAAGCAGGACCAGGAACGTCCCCAGTCCCACGATCGCCAGGATCGCTCCCACGAGCAGCAGCCCGCCGGCGGGAGCGTTGAGCGCCCGGGACTTCAGATCGGTGTGGTGATGGGATGCCGTTCCGTGGGTCACTTGCGCGTGTCCTGGAGCAGCCGGAGGTAATTCACCAGGTGCCAGCGATCGTCACCACGCACCTTGTCCCCGTACGGCGGCATGATGCCTCGACCATACCGGATCAGTGCGTAGAGATACCCATCGCTGTAACGTCGAGCCTGGGCGGCGGTGAGGCTCGGAGGCGCGACGAACTTGGCCGCAATGGGACCGTCGCCCTGGCCGGCGACACCGTGGCAGGGATAGCAGTAGATGGTGAAAAGCTGCTGGCCCCGGTCCAGTGACTCGGACGTCCGGGCCGCCGGATTCCGCATCCGGTTGAGCTGCGCCAGCTCGGCGTCGTTGTCGATGTGCAGCTCGGGTGCGGCACCGGTGGTGGGGACGGTGCCCGGCACCGGTGGCCGCGACGGAATCGCGTACGGCTGAATCGCCAGTCCGTGGTGCATGGTGGCAAACCATGGGACCTTGGCGACTACGTCGTCCGGGCTGGGAAAACGCTGCCACTGATCGCGGGTACAGGCGGCCATAGCGAGGATCAGGAAAAGGTGCGCCGTGCGCAGTGCGCCGTGCGCAGAGGCCCGCCTCTCCGCGCACCGCGTACTGCGTACCGCGCACCCAGGCATTTTCATGGCTCCGCCTTCACGTCTACCGCCCCGCTGCTCTTGAGCACCTTCTCGACCTCCGGCCGCCGCTCGGGTCCGCACGGCACGAACAAGCCGATGTGATCATCGCTGAAGCGGGGATCATAGGGAGTGACCCGGGCCCGGGTTCCCAGACCCGCATGCACCACCAGGCCGGCGATGGTCGCCAGCGCGCCGAAGAGAATCGTCAGCTCGAATGCGATGACGACGTACGGCAGGATGGAGCCGAGCGGTTTCCCGCCGACCACCACCGGGTAGTCGTACGACATCCAGAGCGACATCGCGAAGCCGGTGAAGCACCCCGTCAGCCCGCCGATCAAGGTCCAGAGCCGCACCGGGCTGTTCGGATGGCCCACCGCATCGGCGATCTCGTGATTCGGCACCGGCGTGAACACGGAGATGTTGCGGAAGCCGTCCTGCTTCAGCCGTGTGATGGCCTCCACCGCCGCGTCGACGTGGCGGTAGGCCGCAAGCACTCCGGGTGGCGGGCGACGGATCTTTTTCATGTGTGCTTCGCCACGCCTTTACGCGGCATCGGGATGATTTCCTTCACCTCGGTCACCGAGACCGTGGGGAAATTCTTGGCAAAGAGCAGGAACCACATGAAGAACCAGGCGAAGCTGCCGGCGGTGATGGTCCAGTCCACCCACCGGGGCGTGTAGTGATCCATCGCGAAGGGCTCGTACTCGTGGGAGAGTGACACCACGATGATGACGAACCGCTCGAACCACATCCCCAGGTTCACGAACAGGGAGATCACGAACATGACCGGGATGCTGCGACGAATTCGCGGGAACCAGAGCATCTGCGAGAGGAACGCATTGCAGATAATCATGGTCCAGGTGGCCCACCAGTAATTGCCGAAAGCGCGGAAGAAGAACGACCCCCGCTCGAAGGCGCTTCCGCCGTACCAGGCGATGAAGTACTCGATGACGTAGGCGTATCCCACGATGGACCCGGTCAGCAGCATGACCTTGCCCAGGTTGTCGAAATGCTCCTCGTGGATGTAACGCTCCAGCTTGAACACCGTCCGGAGCGGCACCAGCAGCGTCACCACCATGCCGACGCCGGAGTAGATCGCGCCCGCCACGAAATACGGGGCGAAGATCGTGGTATGCCAGCCCGGCACGATGGACATGGCAAAGTCCCACGACACCACGCTGTGCACCGACAGGACCAGCGGCGTGGCGAGTGCGGCGAGATAGAGATACGCCTTGGTGTAGTGGCGCCACTGGATATCGGTCCCGCGCCAGCCGAGCGACGTGATCCGGTAGAGCTTCTGCCGCCAGCCCACCGCTTTGTCGCGGATCGACGCGACGTCGGGAACCAGTCCCACGATCAGGAACACCGTGCTGACGGTGAAATACGTGCTGATGGCAAAGAGGTCCCACAACAGGGGCGATTTGAAGTTGGGCCAGAGCTGCCGCTGGTTGGGATAGGGAATCAGCCAATAGGCAAACCAGAGCCGGCCCACGTGGATGATCGGGAAAAGACCGGCGGTCATCACGCCGAATACCGTCATCGCTTCCGCGGTGCGATAGACCGCGGTCCGCCAGGCGGACCGGAACAGGAAAAGGATCGCGGAAATCAGGGTGCCGCAGTGCGCGATACCGACCCAGAAGACGAAATCCGTGATGTACACGGCCCACATCACCGGTGGCTGGAAGCCGTTGACGCCCAGCCCGAACTTGACCATGTAGAGGAGCGCGCCGATGCCGCAGGCCAGCACCAGCAGCACGAACCCCATCAGGATGTAATAGCTGCGACCCGGATTCCCCAGCGTCGCCGCGACGTCGCGGGTGATTTCGCTGTAAGTCGGCCTGGTCCTGGGCGGTCCTTCCGGCCGCGTCACGGTTGCCATGCGACTAGGCCTCCACCACGTTGCGAATCTTCTTGAGATAGGTGATCGCAGGCCTCGTGTTCAGGCCCTCGAGCACGCGGTACCCGCGTTGGTCCCTGGCGAGCTGGGAAACCCGCGAGGACGGGTCGTTCAGGTCACCAAAGGTGATCGCGTCCGCCGGACAGGTCTGCTGGCACGCGGTCTGAATCTCGCCGTCCTTGAGCGGTGTGCCTCGCATCCGCGCCTCGTGCTGCTTGCCCCGGATCCGCTGGACGCAGAAGGTGCACTTCTCCATCACGCCCTTGGAACGGACCGTAACGTCAGGGTTCAGCTGCAGGTGCAGCGGCTCGGGGAACGCGAAATAGGGCGTGCTGTCATCCGAGGGATCGTACCAGTTGAAGTAGCGGACCTTGTACGGGCAGTTATTGCCGCAGTAGCGGGTCCCCACACAGCGGTTGTAGACCTGGCCATTCAGGCCGTCCGGCGTGTGATACGCCGCAAACACCGGGCACACCGGCTCGCAAGGCGCGTTTCCGCACTGCTGGCAGAGCATGGGGAGGAACCGCGCCTCGAACGGCGTGTGGTCGCCGCCCTCGAAGTACCGCTCGATTCGCATCCAGGACATTTCCCTGCCCCGCCGCACCATTTCCCTGCCCAGGACGGGAATGTTGTTTTCGGAGTAGCAGGCGGTGACACAGGCGCTGCAGCCGGTGCAGCGGGAAAGGTCGATCGCGAGGCCCCACCGCGCGGTGGCAAGCGCGTAGCTGCCCCGGGTGCGCCAGTCGCGATACTGCTCCTGCTGGACCTCCTCGATGATCTTCTCAACCTTTTCCGGGATCGGCGCCGCTTCCTGCGGGTGATATTCGTGCGCCTCGCCTTTCTGCATCTCGGTGAGCGTGGCCGCCTGGGTCAGCCCCCGGCCCATCTCGCGGGGATTGCCTTCGGTCTTGGGAAGCTTTTCGTGGTCACCGGTATTCCGGATGGTCACGGTGGTGTAGTGACTTACCCCTCCGAACGGCGCGGCGTCGGCACCGAGCAGGGCGTAGGTGTTGGCCCCGACGTTCGCGGCATAGCGGCCGAAGAAGGTGTGTCCCTGGCCGATCGGGACCGCGAGGACATCAGGCTTGATGCCCGGGTACGGATACGCGGGGACGGTGATCATCCCGGCGTCCGACTTGATCTCGATGTGATCGCCTTCGGAGATACCGAGACGGCGTGCCGTGTCCGGATGCATCTCGACCCAGGTACTCCAGGTGATCTTGGTGACCGGGTCGGGTAGCTCCTGCAGCCAGGGACGATTGGCGCCTCGCCCGTCGAAGAACACCGATGACGGATACGCGATCAGCGCGAGCCGTCCCTCGGGAACCGACCAGGCGGCTTCCGTTACCCGGCCGACATTTCCCGCCGCGGCACCGCCGCGTAACCGGCTTTCCTTCCAGACCCCGCCCTTCTGCAGGGCTTCGTTCCAGAACGTGTCGAAGCCCTGGGCGCCGGCGAGACCATGCCACGAGGCCTTGAGGTAATCCAGGTAGGTCGTGGCATTCAAACGGCGTGCGGCATTTCCGCCCGCCTTCTGCGCCACCGCCAGCAGGACGTCTCCGGTCTGCCGCGTGTCGAAGACCGGTTGCATCACCGGTTGCTGCAGCAGATTCACACCGGAGCGCGGCTGGTAGTCGTTCCATTGCTCCAGCGGATCATGGTCGGGAAGGACCAGGTCGGCGAGGCTGGTGGTCTCGTCCCAGAACCGGCTGAAACTCACCTTGAACGGGACCTTGGCGATCGCAGAGCCAAGGTTGAGTCCCTGCGGCGCGCCGAAGACCGGATTGGACCCGTGGACGAGGAGCACGTCCACCTTGCCGCCGGCGACAGCATCGGAGAAACGCTTGAGCTCACCGTAGCCGCCGCCCGGCCACTTCGCCTCATTGTCGAAGCCAACGGTCTTGCCGACGCTACCGGCTACCACGTTCAGGATGTGAGCGGCGGCCGCGGTAAACGCGGCGTTGGGATGCTGCGCGCCCATCCCACCGGCGACGGCGAGGCTGGGACCCTGGGAAGTGAATTCGCGAGCCAACCGCTGAATGACTTCGACCGGTACGCCCGATCGTGTCGCGACATCGGCGGGCGCATGGGCGCTCACCAGGGTCCGGATCGCGCCGGTCATGCCACCTGCGGGCGCGAGACGCTCGTTCATGATCACGTTGGCGATCGCCAGCGCGACGGCGCCTTCGGTCCCGGGATTGGGAGCGACCCATTCGTCCGCGTTCATCCCGGTGAGGTTCATGCGCGGATCCACGTAGACCAGCCGGCCCATCTTCCCGTCAACGAAGCCATGCATCGCGGTGAATTCGCGATGATACTCGATCGGGCTCAGCCAGGTCTCGAGGAAATCGGCGCCAAAGGAGAGCACGTACTTCGCCGCGCCAAAATCGTACACCGGCATCGCGTCGGTTCCGAACACGTCGCGAGTGCCCTGTCGCAGCGCCTCGTATCCAAAGGGCTCGAAGGACACGCGCTGCTGGGAGCCGAACGCCTGCATGAACTGCTGGATCAGCTTGTCGAAGGAACCGGTCTCATGGCCGGTGACGAACCAGACCTTGTCGCCTGATGTCTTGCCGAGCTGGGTGGCGACCCGGGCAATGGCGTCGTCCCAGGTGATCGGCTCATAGACTCCGCTCGCGTTCCTCGCCATCGGCTGGCGGACGCGGTCCGGATTGTAGAGTCCCTGGAGCGAGGCCTGCGCCCGGGAGCAGATTCGTCCGCGATTGACGGGATGGTCGGGATTCCCTTCGACCTTCACCGCGCGGCCTTCCCGCACCCGGACATGCAATCCGCATCCCGCGGGACACTCCCGGCACGTGGTCGCATACCAGGTCGAAATTCCGGGGACCTGGTCTTCGACCGGCAGCATATACGGGATCAGCTTGTCGGTCGTCTCGCTCGCACACCCGCTCAACGCGGCGACGCCGGCACTCGTCGCGCCGAGCACTTTCAGAAAACGGCGGCGATCCAGGCCTTCGGTCATGGCCCTTGCCTAATGCGGAATGCACAACCATTCCGAATTCCGCATTCCCCATTCCGCATCTGGTTTAGTAGTGACATACCGTGCAGTCGACGGAGACTTTGCGCTGTTTATGGCAGTCGATACACCAACCCATCTTGAGCGACGAGTACTGGTAAACTCTCGGCATCTCCTGGATGGGCCCGTGACAGGTCTGGCAGGCGATACCGCCGGCCTTCACGTGGCGCATGTGCGGAAAGTGCACGAACTGCGGCAGGTTGTGCACCTTCACCCACTGAATGGCTGACCTGGGATCGGTGAGGTCCAGGTCGCGGAATTTCTGTACTTCCGGGTTGTCCCCCGCCACGATCGAATGACATCCCATGCAGGTCTTGAGCGTGGGCATGCCGGGATGGGGACCTGTCTCCACCGCGTAATGGCAATAGCGGCAGTCCATCTTGTACTGGCCGGCGTGAACATCGTGGCGGTAGAAGACGGGCTGGATCGGACCGGGAAGACCGGCGGTGTCCACCTTCGCCGGAGCGACGAAATCGGCGGGCGTGGAGGTTGGCGGGGTTCCTCGCGGATCAGCGCGACACGCTGAGAGCAAGGTCACCACCGCGCATGCTACGGTTTTTACCGCTCGCAACAGCGGCATGTATGAAGTGCGCATGCCCCCGGTCTGGATCTCTTACGGATATGTGGACTTGCAGCGGCCACCGTCACCGGAATCGGTGAAGACTACCGCGACCGACCGGTAAAGTAACTAAAGGTGCTTGCAGGGCAATTGGGAAAAAACACGAATTTATCCGATCTCGGCCACCAGCAGCGCTCGGCTGAGATCGGGGATCGCCCGGATAGTTGGAATACGCATCGTACCGTCGCGCTCCATCCGCAACGGCACGAGGTCGGAGCCGTCCTGGTACCAGCGTTCGCTCGGCTCGATGTCGGAGGGATAGACAAAGCCGGCGAAACCACCGAGCGCGAGCATAGCCTGGGCGCCCACCCCCGTTTCAGGCATCGTGCCGCTCCAGACCGCGACACCCGACCCGGTCGCGCGAGCGTATATACGGCACGCCTCTTCGAGCCCACCCACCCGCTGGATCTTGATGTTCCAGATCGAGGGGCCCCCGGCATCCACGATTTGTCGGGCGATCTCGTCAGATACCAGGCTCTCGTCGAAGCAGACCGGAGTACGAATGATGCGCGTGAGCGCGATCGAATCCTGGATCGCCTCTTCCGCCAGCGGCTGCTCCAGGAAGAGCAGGCCAAACCGATCCAGTGCGCGCAGAGGTTGTTCGTCGCGGCCGAGATGGTAGGCGCCGTTCGCGTCGGCCCAGAGTGGCAGGGTCACGCCGGCCTCTCGCATCGTTTCCTGGGTCATGCGGACCGGTTCTTCATCCCACCCCGGCCGGATCTTGATCTTGATCCGGCGGTAGCGGTGACCAATAGCGTCGCGCACCCATTCTGCAAGAATCTTCCCGTCTGCCTTGGGGGGAATTCCCAGGGCCACACCGCACTCGAGATGACCCCGCTGCACCCTCCATGCTTCACCCACCCCCAGCTCAGCCAGCCGCCGCGATACGAGCTCCGCAAGGGTGGTCTTTTGTCGTGCGGCGATCAGATCCCACCAGGCCGTTTCCACGCCTGCCTTTGCCATCCGGTTCCCGCGCGCCAGCTGATCGAGATGATCGCGACACGTCTCGGGCCGATCGACCGTGCGCCCGATGATCGAGGGAAGCAGGAGGTCCACCAGGCACGAACGAGCGGAGGCAAATGTCTCGGAGGAATAGAACGGCAACTCGAACGGCGCCGATTCCCCATACCCCCGGTTGCCCTCGGAATCGCTCAGTTCAACGATCAACGAGCGGCGGATCGCCATCGTACCGCCGCTGATCGTGAATGGCTCGCGCAACGGCAAGGCGACCGCGAAGAGCCGGGCTTGTACGACGGCACTCATTTCGACGCTGCCAGGTCGAGAAAGTGGATCACGCCGTCCCGCTCGCCTAGTTCACCCGCTGCGGCGAGGTGCCACAGCCAGACAACCAGGCCTTCAACCGGATGAAGCAGGAGCGTGTGGAGCGCCCTGCCGGTCCGGCCGGCACCGGTAGAGACGTATTCCGATACCGGAAGCTGGAAAAAGGTGTGCAACTGACCGTTTTCCGCGCCCCGGCGCGCGTACTCCACCATCAGCCTGCCCGAGCAGATATTGCCGGTAGCGGATATAGGGGGAAGTCCGGGAGTTCCTTCCACTGCTTCAAGCACGCGCAGATTGCGATCACTCAGATCGTACCCGCCATACGCGACCTTCGTGTCCGGGTCGAACAGCCGATTGAATGCCACCAGGAATGCCGGCCGGGCTCGTGCGGCCGTTTTGGTCATTTCCACCTGGAAAGCATCATCAAACAATGCGTTCATCAGCTTCACGCCGAGCGTGACTTGTCCCGGTCCCGCATTCTCGATCTGGGCCGGAACTTCTCGAAGCCATCGCAGGATGGTTTCCCGCTGGCGCGCGCGATCGTCGCCGGCCAGCGTGGGACTGAAGTCCTTCTCCAGGATCATGCGCCCGCCGCGGCCGAAACGATCCCACACGCCCAGCAACGCCTCGGTCGTGTGACGGTATTCCCCGACGCGAAAGGGCTCATCGCCGACAGGGAGATGGTATTTCACCGAAGGGATAACCGGGACGTCCGAGGGCTCGGCCGCCTCGAGGGATCGTTCAAAGAATTCAAGGTATTCGGCGAATGTGCCGTGCCATCCCCTGCCCTTCCACGTCACCGTCCAGCCTGAATCGCCGGCAGTCGACACCCGGTGCTCCACTTTCATGCGGGTCTCGCGCAGGGTCCATGCGTCCATCGAGCGAGAACCTGATTCGTCCTCGGCGATCACCGTTTTCAGGACCACGAAGGCGATGCCCGCTTCGATGTCTGCTTCGACCTGGTTGAGCGTGGTGGAGAGCTGGCCGGATGCCTTGCCAAAGGGGTGGGCAATCCGCAGCCCCGCATACCGCGCGGTGATGTCCACCTTCAGCTCGTCACGAATAAGCTGCGGTAGCTCCCGCGGAGGGGATTTCCGAACCAGACCGGTGAAGCGGGTAAGACGGGCAAGGTTGTCGCCGCTCACCCGCGGCTGCGATGGGAGCCGGTTCACCGGGCCCGAAGCGCCGCGACCGCCTGGCGGACACGGTCGCGTTCGGAGGCGGGCATCTTCGGGGCGAAGGGATCGAGGGCCGGTCCCTCGAGCACCCCATCCGCCTCTAGAGCCCACAGCATGCGCTGCACATAGCCTTCCATCGGTGCCGAAAACGTCTCGGCGCCGAAGCGATCCACCCGTTCGCTCTGCTTCTTGAATCGCGCGAAATCGCCGCCAAACCATGAGTCCAGCAATTCGACCATGGCATCAGTGCACGCCGCCGCCATCCCAATCAGCGCCGCGTCTGCACCCATCATGAGGGAATAGCCGAGAAAGCGGTCTTCGCCGGTGATGAGCAAGCGGTCGGGAATCCTGCGCACGACGCGCACCAGCTCCTGGAAGGTCATAATGCTATCCAGCGTGGCAAGCTTGATCCCGATGACCCGGGGAATCCCGAGGATGGCCTCGACCATTTCGGCCGAGTATGCGAGCCCACTCGCCGCCTGATACAGATAGAAAGCGATCACCGGAAGCCCGACTTCCGCGACCGCCTCGTGCAGTTGAACGACGCGGCGCCTGGCGTCACGCAGCGAGGCCAGCGCCGCGGGCGGATGAACCATCACCGCCGCGGCGCCACCGCTCTTCGCCGCAATGGCGAGGCGGACGGTCTGGGCGACAACCACGTCGGTTCGGGCGGCGGCGGGCGCAGGGAGGCGGGTTCCGTGTGGCACACCCACACCGCAAACGATCGGGGTATTTCCCATCCCCTTCTTCCACGCGACCAGCACTTCCGAGCGCTGCTCTTCATTCAGGCGCAGCCCGCGTCCGGTGTGAGCCCAGACCGCGATGCCACCCACTTTCTGCCCGGACATCCAGCTCAGGTAACGGGCCTGGGCAGGGCGATCGATCTGGCCGCGGGAGGAAAACGGGACCGGCACGGCGGGAATGACCGCGCCGCGAAGATTCAAGCGGGCTTCCACTTGTCCAGGTTCCGGGAAAGGATCGCTTCACGCTTGTCGCGCGCGATGTCCAGCAGATCCAGCTTGGCAAAAGCGTTGTCGGGAATACGCAGCGGCATCCCGGTGCCGAACACGAATCGTTCCGCGCCGATCGTCTCCATCAGCAGCGCGAGATGGTCTTCCGGCGGTCCCCAGATCCAGACAATGTCCCAGAGAATCCGGGAAGATTCGGCGGGAGTGAGTCCCCAGTGGACTTCTTCGATGAAGGTCCGTTCGGCGTGACTCACGATCAGGCGGACCTGCGGGTCGCTGCGAATCAGGGTGCGGACCGCCGCCGGGGAGAGCTCTCCCGCCTGGTCCAGGGGATGACGCTGGCGCAGGTCCTCGAGCCTCACGGTAAGCAGCAATGGAAGACCGGCCGCGGCCGCCGCTCCAGCCAGCACCCGCATTTCGCCGCCGGCCTGGTCGATTCCGAGATAGTTGGGATAAACGCGTAACGCCGGCGCGCCCAGGGCAACCGCCTCGTTCAGGACCTCTTCCCACTTCGGGAAACCGGGATGAATTGCCGGGACGGGCCGCAGACGATCGCGGTGCGACTTGAGCGTCTCGACCAGCGTCGCGGTCGCCGAACCAGGGTCACGATGCAGCACCGCGGGAAGAAACCCCGCCCAGGCGGCATCGATCTTCAGGCGATCCATCTGCCGAAGCAGCCACCCGGGCGAAGTATCCGGGACGCGCCGGTATGGGTACGGGCCGACCCAGGCGGCGACGTCAATCACGGGCATCGAACACACCCCGCGGGAAAATCGTGCAGGCATTGCCTGACCCGATGCGCTCCAAATCTGCCGGCGAAAGGCCGAGAGATTGCAGGTACCGGAGCTTGGCCCAGCCGGTATCCATGGTGATGTCGGCGCCCCAGACCATCCGCGCCGGCCCCACGACCGCGAGCGTCATCTCCAGCATTCCTGCATCCACGCCACTGCCGGAGAGATCGATGAAGACGTTCGGGATGTCTGCTACCGCGCGGAGCGTGTGGGCCCAGTCACCTCCGCCACCGATATGCGCCAGGAGGAACCGCGCCTGTGGATGCCGTTCGGCGAGCGCGCCCAGCTCTGCTCCATCGGACGCTTCCTGGCCGGGCCAGTCGCGCCGCCGGTGCTGCCAGATGTGGTGAAGAATCGGCACGCCCAGGGAGGCGGCGCGTTCGGCGATGGGATCGAGGAGCCTGCTTTCCAGCACAGTGGGATCCGAAGCTTGGAATTCACGTGACTTGAAGTCGCGGC